>Ga0126339_10000064_pt1 | contig 37744 bp, 54 predicted proteins | sample OrbTmetagenome_2_FD_92532 | JGI IMG/M metagenome (GOLD analysis project Ga0126339, IMG submission 92532) | Coral microbial communities from Petempiche,Puerto Morelos, Mexico - Orbicella T R C metagenome | ecosystem: Host-associated > Invertebrates > Cnidaria > Coral | place: Petempiche,Puerto...
ATAATTCTAAAACTGTTATTAAAACTCTACGTATGTTAGGTGATGTTGCCGCAGGTGATCAACACAGATTGGATGCTTTAACTTTAGCTTTTGCACAATCACAAGCTGCGGGAAGATTATTAGGTCAAGACCTTTTACAATTTGTTAACGCAGGTTTTAATCCTTTACAAATCATTGCAAAAAAGACAGGTAAGGAAATGCTTGATCTTAAAAAAATGATGGAAAAAGGACTAGTTCCATTTAAACTTATTAGAAAAGCTTTTGAGGCAGCCACTTCAAAAGGTGGTGATTTCTATAGATTTACTCAAAAAATGTCAACCACAATGGCAGGACGATGGTCTACGGCTATGGGAAAAGGTAAAGCCGCTATAGGTGAATTAGGTTTAGTATTAAAACCTATATTTTTAAAATTTATAAACAATGCAATAAAGGCTATAGACAGAATACGAGATTTTATAGACGGAAATAAAGAATTAATAAGAACTATAGCAAAATTGACGATTAAAATAGGTGGTACAATTTTAGCTTTAAAAGGTTTGCGATTTGCGTTTTTTGGTGCATGGACTGCAATAAAAAAGAATCCAATTGGTCTTTTGATAGCTGCTTTTGTTTCATTAGATACTTATCTTCAAAAAACATCAAAAGGAACTTTTTCAATTGTAACGGGGTTAAAATTGTATTGGGCTGAATTGAAATTTGGTTTTAGGACTTTAAGTAGCTTTTTTGCAAAAACTGGAAATATATTATCAAACGTTTTTAAAGGCATAGAACAAGGAATGTTCGGAAATCTAAAGTCTGCTAAAATGTACTTTAAAAATGTTAAAAATATAGCTCAAGGCATATTTAAAGTTGACAAAACAAGTAGACAGCAGTACGAAAGAGAAGTATTGGCTATTATGGAAAAAGCCAAAAAAACTGCTATAAAAATGCCTAGTGTCGGAGGAGTTACCCCAGAATTTGACTTTAATTTTTCGGATGAAATGAAAAAGCTGCAAGCCGAGGGCGTTGTTTCTGGAAAAATTCAAACATTCAATATTAATATTAATAGTTTGACGGGTGTTGGCACTTTATCTACTACAAACGTTACAGAAGGAGGAGCAGCAGCGGGACAAGCTGTAGTAGATGTATTGTTAAAAACTTTATCTGATATAAGACCGATTTAATATGTTAACAAACAATCAACGTATAACAATAAACGGGCGCGTTTTGCCTTACGTGCAATCGGTTGAAATTGTAAGTTCAAGAAACAATTTTACTGATACGTGCGAAATAAAAATAAACAACAGAATCCCTGGTTCAAATCAAAAAATTTCTGATTTGATTGAGCTAGGGAGTGAAGTTGTTGTACAATTGGGTTATGAACCTGAATTGGTTGAAGAATTTCGAGGTTATGTTTCTCAAGTTATACCAGAATTGACATGTGTTATAAGATGTGAAGATGAAGCGTACTTGTACAAAAGGGAAAGTGTTGGTGAGGATACTGTTGTTAAAAAAACAAATATTGTTAACATGATGACTGAAGTCCTTGAGAATTTAGGCGCTGTTTCTGCACCTATACCAGTGGCGGGAGCTGACTCAGATGTACAAATGATTCAGGGAACTATTGCGGGAAGAACTTTGAATATTTTTATTCATAATTCAAACATTGGCGATTGGAAAATTTCTAAAACATCAACTATCATCGACGTAATTGCAGAATTACAAGATAAGTTTAGATTGTATTGTTATTTTAGAGGCAGGGATCTTATTATAGATGCCAATGCAGATCAAACGCCAAAGCGAGTAGTTCGAGCACATTTTCAAAGAAATGTACCTGTTGGGCAAAGCTCTTTTAACTTTAAACAAAGTCAAGCCGATAGGATTGTGGTAAAAGCCACAAATATAACCCGTGCGGGCGTTGTGCAGGAAGTTTATGCATTTTATGAAGGTACACCACAAAGGATAAGATTTACGCGCGTAAAACCTACGTCAGGCAGTATAAATGAATTCAACATCGGAGGACAAACCGATTTTTCAATTTCAGATTTACAGCATTTGGCACGCAGAAGGCTTGAAGCTTTATCTTTTACGGGTTGTGATGGATCGATAACAATTTACGGACAACCTTCAGCGCGTCACGGTGATATTTGTCAAGTAATTGACGACGTTGTACCAGAAAAAAACGCAAATTACGCTATTGTTGAAGTAAGAAAGCGTTTTGGCGTAGGAATAGGATATAGACAAGAATTATTATTGGGAATAACTTTAGGATAATGGAAATAAATAGTTCATCAAAACCGTTTTCGTCAAACAAAATGACGCCCGCCGAAATACTGAAGGCGATTTTTGACTCTTATATGATGGGTGAAGAAATGTATCATCGAATAGGAATTGTTACCGCTGTAAATTTAGCAGAATCTACATGTACGGTTAACATAGCAAACGGTGATACTTTCGAGGATATAAGATTACAACAATTAAATACTGAATTAGGTTTGATAATTGTTCCCGCATTGCAAAAGCCTGTTTTAGTAGGATGGAGCGACAAAACTACGGGATTTGTAGCTATGTATTCAGATATTCAGGAAATCGTATTTCAGAACGGAACATTTGGTGGTTTGATAAAAATTTCCGAAATTACTAGTAAGCTAAATGAATTAGTAGCAAAAGTGAACGAAATTAATACATCTTTGAAAAATCATACGCACACGAGCGCGGCATCGGGATCGCCTACATCGGCACCAGTTCCCGCAATTACAATAACAGACGCAGACGATTTCGATAAAGATGATTACGAAAACTTAAATTTTAAACACTAATGTCGATACAACACGGGGATATAGTTTTAAATAGCGACAGTGAAATTCAAGCTGTAAACGGCGATTTAGTTACGGGTAATGCAATAGAGCAACATGTCGGCGCAATTGTGAACGCTCACGTTGGTAATTTTAGAAGATATCCAACACTAGGCGCAAACTTAGACCTTGATCAAGATTCACCGTTAAACTCGCGCCAAATCGCTTCAAAAGTAACAAACGCTTTAAATCTTGACGGTTGGGTTGTGGATCAATTATTCATAGATCAAGTGAATCAAGAAGAAATAAGAGTCACTATTGGAGAAGCTAGAAAAGTTACGGATGAAACTCAAAGTTTGATATAATGGCAAATTTTACAGTAATAAAAGTTCAAAGTTTAATGGATGTGTGTCTTCAAGTTTACGGCACATCGCAATTATTGTTTAGGTTAGCCAGTGACAATAATTTATCCATTGACTCAGATATAAGAATAGGTCAAGTTTTAACCTTCGACGAGAATTTAGGAAATCTTAGAATTAAAAATAAAACAAATAATCAACGATTGGATTACGTTAACCCAGTGCCAGAAAATAGACCAAATGTAGAATACTGGACGGATTCATTTGGTACAATTTTTACGGATGGTTTAGGAAATCCATGGATTGCAAATACATAATCAAATGGCAGATTTATTCAATCAAACACGAAAAACAAGATTAGATCAAAACGATAGAATCGCGGTAGGAAAGCCAGGTGAAGCCTTAGCGGAAAATATATTTTTTTCAGATATAAAAGCTCAAATTGGTTCTGAATTGGGTGTGACTGCATTTAGAGTGAATATAACTCAAACTGTCACTAATATACCTGTTCAGGGATTATCTGGTACTGATTACGAGATTGTAGTAGATATTTACAGGACTACTCAAGGAGCTTCGGCTATGGATATGGTAGAAATATCAAACAAATCTACAAGCGGCTTTACCGTGACAATTGCGGATCCTGATTTTAATCAAGGAACATTAATTTACAGAATATTAAACTTTAACGTATAACAGCATGAAAAAGTTTTTAGCTTTATTATGTATTTTGATCTTGACGCTAGGCGTTGAAGCTCAAAGAATAACCCCAAGATTAAGGGTTACAAATGAATTTTCTATCAAACCAAAAACCTCAGCTCCTACGGGAACTTTAGGAAATGGATATTTTTATATCGACAACAACGGTATACTACATATTCATAATGGAACAAATTGGAGGGATTTCGTTCGTGATTCTACAACAGTAGCAAGGACAAATAGACCTGTTACTTTTCAACAAAATGCAACATTTAGCGGCGATGTTACCGTTTCAGGTAATTTCATAAGACAAAATGTTACCGATATCGATGTAAGCGATAATGTTGTTTTACTAAACAGTGGCGAAAGTGGTTCAGGTGTTACAAGTAGATTCGCAGGTGTTCAAATAGACCGTGGAACGTTAATTGATGAAGGTTTAGTATTTGATGAAAATGATGATACTTGGAAAATTGGGGATTTTGAATCATTAAACGGAATGACCGTTTCAAGTACAAATAACACTATTGTTCTGCCTTCTACGGCTTCAACTGTTAATGGTGCTTATCACGGTATGCCAATACGAGTTTTTAAAGCAGGTGAAACATCTCAAGTAAGAACTATAATTAATTATTTAGGTTTTTCAAGGACTGCAACGGTTGATGCAAATTGGACAACAAATCCAGATAATACATGGAATTTTAGACTCCTCACAAATCAAAATTTAAATCCAATTTATCATCCAGGAAATTCTAATTTAACTACTGTAGATTGGTCAGCCAGAGATTTGACGGCTTTGGGTGAAATAACTTCTACAGCTTCTGGGGTTAATAATGAGAGATTTGGAAGAAGATCTCTTTCATCTAATACAACAGGAGATTTTATTTCATGTTTTGGAATTAATACACTTAGAAATAACACTACTGGTGAATATAATAGTGCTTTTGGATATGATGCTTTAAATAGTAATACCACTGGTGATGATAATAGTGTTTTTGGATATGATGCTTTAAGTAGTAATACCACTGGTGATGATAATAGTGCTTTTGGAAGTGATGTTTTAGATAGTAATACTACTGGTAGAAGTAATTCAGCTTTTGGATCAAGTGCTTTTGGTACACTTACTTCAGGAGATCTTAATTGTTCTTTTGGTTTTAATTCTGGTCGTACAGTTTTTTCTCATGTTATGAATAGATGTACTTTTTTAGGGGCATCAACAAGATCAGCTGCAACGCAGATAATTGAAAACTCAACCGCAATTGGATATGAATCAACTATAACTAAATCCAATCAAATAGTATTGGGAAACACATCAGTTCAAGAAACATTATTAAACGGTCATAATTTAATGATAGGAAACGGATCAAGTACGAATAATAAATCTATCATTGCAAACAATATTGATTCAAATAAACCCGAAATACGTTATAATGAAACGAGCGATAGATGGCAGGTTTCAAATAACGGTACAACATTTACAAATATTGGATCAGGAGACACTTACACTGCTACTGTTACTCTTTCAGGTTGGAATATGGATGCGGATGCCTCTGTAACTGTTGGATTACCTACAGGCGTAACCGTTAATATGATAAAAGGAATTACATTTAATATTCGAAATGATGATAACAATATAGTTGTTGATTTTGATGCAATAAATGTATCTATTTCTGGATCTATGATAACAGTAAGTAGAAGGGATGGTTCAACTTATGATTCAATTGACTTTAATAACACAATAGGGTTAAGAGGACATATTGTACTTCAAGTTCAAAATTAAAATAAAAATAAAGTCAATATTGACACAAAACAATTAAATCATTTATCATGGTTAAAAAAGAATTTTGGCACATGTGCCCAGATCCCGAAGATGATCCACCAACAAACGGTGGAAACAATAACGGAGGAAACAACAATGGAGGAAACAACAATGGACATAAGCCAGGCGAAAAAGATCCACCTCCTAAAACAAATTAATACAATGGAACAAATTAAAAATATTTTTAATAAGTTTTGGATAGTTTTACTTGTGGGGATGTACTTCATCCTTACAAGTATCTATAATGAATTAGGAGTTTTCCGAGTTGTTGAATGGAGTATTTTTATAAAAACAACTAGAGAGTTATTTATAGTATTTCTTCTTATGGGATACTTAAATAAACTTAACAATTCATTATCCATACTTACGTGTTTAGGAGCTGTTTCATATTCTTTAGGACTAATTATTTTTCGATTTTATTCTGCAATTTCAGCAAATTTCGATTATAATACGTATATTGAGTATATGAAAGATGGAGATATAAGAAATATCTGTTCTTTTTGTTTATTTTTAATTTTTTTAATTATTCATCTAATAAACAAGAAATAATGGAAAATTGGTTTTCCCAAAATATAGGTAAAATTATTACTGCTTTTATGACTGTTGTTTTATTTGCAGGTAGTTTAATTGGCTATATTTATACGCAAGATAAAAACGAAAATGCTATAGAGAGGCAGAAAATATATGAAGTTCTTGAAAAGCAAAATTTACTTATTCAAAAGGAGGTAAAGGAACGAAAAAGAGAGGATGAGAAATTGAATTCTCTTATTAATATGAAATTAGATCTTCGTGAATTTAATCAATTTGAAAAGCGTTTTGAAAGTATGCAACGAACTACGGAAGAAACAAACCGTGATGTGAAACAAATTTTAAAGAAATTTTAAATATGAGTGTATCAAACGCACAATGGGAATTTTTACAAGATGTTGCAAAGCTTATTGAGTATGCCAAAGTTTTAGGTTTAAAGCTCACAGGAGGACATTTGTGGCGTTCTGACGCTCAGCAGCTACTTTTCTACTACGGGAAAGATATCGTCGCTAAAAACGGCGAATTAGAGTTTGTGAAAGCTCCAAAAAGGTCCTGGACTTTAAACAGTGATCATAAACGAAAATTAGCGATTGATTTCAACTTTTTCGATGATGGAAAATATTTGTCCAAGCCTCAAGAAAATTCAAAAGTGATCAAACTTGCTAGATTTTGGGAAGGTTTGAACTCTAAAAATTATTGGGGTGGTTTCTGGAAGACGCCAGACGCACCGCATTTCGGTAGAAAACTTTGAATTATGGAAACTATTTCGTATATTGTTGCTTTCGGCTTCGGTGTTGCATTGGGTTCGTTTCTATCTTATAAGTTTCGCAAACCTACAACAGTTAACGAGTACAACGGTACAGTTAAAAATAAAGTTCGCGGAAAAGGAAACGTTCAAAACATCGATCAAAAATTCGAAATTACGCCGTCAATGTCAAACAAAGAAATTAGACAAACGGTGAGAGATTGTAAACGACAGAGAAGCAATTAATCTGTCAAGTTTTTAATTTTAAATTTTAACAGCATGAAAAAGCTAGTATTATTTTTATTATTTTTTGGGCTATTTAGCGTTGCTTCATTTGCCCTTAGTGTTGAACCTGTACAACAAGCCGTAGAAGTTGAAAAAACTTCATGGATCGTTGAAAACATTGGTTTTTTGACCTCTGGTTTATTCGCATTGTTAACTACTGTATTCGGTAGCAAATTTGCGTTTGTAAGAAAGAAATTTTTACAATTAATAGATTTGTTGCAGGAGGTGGAAAACGCAACTAAAGACGACAAGATTACCAAAGAGGAAATGAAAAGAATCGTTAATAAAGCAAAAATTCTTTTAGGTAAGAAGTTGGACGAGGATATAAGCAAAAAAAAGTAGAGGACTAATCCCCTACTATCAATACTTTAAGCCCTAAAGGCTTTAAAATTTTATTAACCCTTTCGATACTGTTTGAAAGGGTTTTTTCTTTGTGTTTGTAAGACTGCTCTGCAATTCCTAAAGCTTCACAGTACTTTTTTTTCGTTTTAAACTTCTTTTTAATTCGAAGTCTAAAGAGCTCCATAGCTCCGATTCTTGCTTCTCCTTCTTTCATGATAAATCATCTATTAGTTGAACAATTTCTGTTAAAGTATCACACAAGCAAACTGCATCCGCTGAATTACTATCTTGATCGATACATTCACAGGCGTTTGCGGTTATAAATATTTTATCCAATAAATGCTCTGTTAAATCAGATTCATCTATTTTATCTATCATAGATACTATTTTTTTTAAAGTATCTTCACAATCCTTTGCCTCTTCTGTTTCAAAAGATCCCAATTGTGGCACATCATTAGCCTTTTCTCTAATTTCCTGAATTACATCTTTTATATGTCTCATAATATTTAAATTTGATTCTATACAAAGATAAAACAAAAAAATTAAAAAAACAAATAAAAAAAGTTTATAAATTATTTGGTGGTAAATAAAAAAGTATTACATTTGTAGTGAATCAAATTTTTATTTTAATTATGAAAGCAAATATTCAAAAACAAAACGACTTTTTACCTACAGGTTACAGAGTACCTGACAAGAAAGACCAGTTCATGAAACTTTCAGTTGGTGAAAATAATGTTCGAGTTTTATCAACTCCTATTATGGGTTATGTAGTTTTCAATGAAGACAAGCAGCCTATTCGTAGAAACATGGAAGCAGGAGACTTCACAAATGAAGATCTTGAAAAATTAAGAGCAAAACGTGGTGAAGACGGAAAATTTGAAGGCTCTCGTCACTTTTGGTTAATGCTTGTTTGGGATTACAACACCAATACACCTAAAATTCTTGAGGTGAAGCAAGTTTCTATTTTGAAAGCAATGTACGCGCTTTTCAACAATGAAAAATGGGGTGATCCTCGTAGTTATGATATCAATATCAATCGCGAGGGAACAGGTAAAACAGATACTAAATTTACCGTAACTCCTGAACCACCTAGTGAACCTGCAAAGAGTATTATTCAAACTCTTGAGCAAATCGAGAAAAAGCAGCTTTGTCGATTAGAAGCTATTTGGGAAAACGAGTATCCATTTGAACTTTATAATTTTTAAACTATGAACCAATTTTTAAAAAACGCACAAGCCTTCGATATGGAGGCTGTGCTTAACGCAGAAGAGGCAAAAGTAGAATCTTTTAATTCTACACTTGAGTACACAAGACCTTTGGGAGAATATCCAACAGTTAGTGAAATTGTTAATTTCTTACAAAATAGAAAACGCAATATTCACGTTTACACGGACGATATTAGATCAAATGGTATTGTTGTACAGGACGACATGAGAAAGTACCTAGAATCTCCTAATTTGAGCTCTGGGACTATCAAGAAGGCATTAAATACAATGCTACATTATGAATTTGAAAAAAATTGCCGTAAAAAGCTTGAAGCTTTACAAGGTGAAAAAGATCATTTCAAATTGGGTACTTACCTTCATGAATGTGTACTTGAACCTACTAAATTTTCGCGTGTAATTGTTGAACCGAAAGCTTCACGAGCAAACAATAGTGATTTAGATATGCTTTGTGATTTTTGGGAAGAAACTATACGTGATAAAGGTGAAGTTTTTCCAGAAGGTTCAGCGCCAATACAAGCAGAAGAAGCGATCGAAAAAGCTTACAAAGATACTGTTAAAGATATCGACAAGCGCGACGGAAAGAAAGAATACTTGAATAACTTGATTCAAATTTCTGGTTTACGCGTTGTAAGTGAAGATATGAAAATGATTATCGATATCGCTCATTCAAATTACATGCGTTACGGTAATGGTATTCTTCCTGAATTGTTGAAACATTCAAAGCGTGAAATTTCAATGTACGTGAAAGATGAAGAAACAGGTCTTGACGTTAAAATTCGACCTGATGCCATCCAATTCGCTGAAAACATTGGTGTAGATGCTATCATTTCGGTAAAAACTACATCATGCGAAACACTTGGACACTTTTACTATCATTCAGCAAAGTTGAATTATGAAACAAGTGAAGGAATGTATCAAGAGGTAGCTAGTAAAGCAACTGGTAGAGATTTTGCCACTACTTTAATGATCATGATTCAAACTGTTCCTCCTTATGGAGTAGCTTTGTTGAAATGGAATCCCGAAGATATAGAGATAGGGAAACATAAATATCGCCACGCTTTACAATCTATCGCAGATGCGGACTTTTCAAAAGTTGTACCTAGTTTCGATATGTACGCTGAACAAGGTCACTTTGGAATCATTGAAATGAAGCAACCTGACTGGAACAAAAAGAACATTCACCCAGTAGACGTAAACGATTAATCATAGCCCCTTTATTGGGGCTTTATTTTAAACATAATTTAACCGCCTCTTTAAAGAGGATTAATCAAACACTATGGAAACAATAATTGGAAAAACACATTTAGAATTCATACAATACGCAAACCAATATCCTAACGTAGTTTATAGATGGGATTCGGAAAAAGAAATAGGTTACATCTTAAAAAAGTTTTAAAATGGATTATTCAAAAAAAACTCTTTCGCAACTACAAGCTGAATTAGATAGACTCTTTTCTCTATACGTTAGACAGCTTCACGCGGACGATCGCGGCTTTGTCCGATGCATAACATGTAATTTTGAAGATCATTGGAGAAACGTCGACGCAGGACACTTTATATCTAGAAAGTTCTTGAAAACAAGATTCAGCCTTTTAAATGTTTATCCACAATGTAGAGTTTGTAATCGACACAAAGACGGTGACGAAATTCGATACCGAAAAAAGTTAATTCAATTACATGGAGAACAAGAGGTAAAAAATCTTGAAGAAATCTCAAAGAGAACTTTTAAAATGGATAGAGTCGATTATATAACAGGTATCGAAATAATAAAAAATAAGCTCAAAGATAAAGGCTTCAAGATTAGATAAAATTTCCCTAGTTAAAATCTAGGGATTTTTTTTATTAAAATTTTCACGTTAAAGATTTGCACTAGTTAAAAAAAATAACTTACTTTGATGTAAATATTAAAATTATAAATTATGCCTAAAAGAATTAAAAAAGGTGAAGTACCTAAAAACGATTTAATAGCAAAATCAGCACTAGCAAAAAAATTAGGAATTAGTCCTGTAGCTATTCAGAATAGAGTTAATAGAGGAACTTTGCACATTTACAAGGAAATTCCTGGTATCGAATTAATTTACGTTGAAAATCTTCATGATTGGATTCAAGAACAGATTAAAATCAAAAACAATGGCTAAAGACAAAAAATCTTTCGTCTTGTACGCAGATCAAAAAAGCGTTGTCGATATGTTGCCCGATGAAATTGCAGGAAAGCTTTTAAAGCATATTTTCGCTTACGTAAACGATGAAAATCCTGTAAGTGATGATATGATGGTAAATTTAGCTTTCGAGCCGATTAAACAGCAGCTAAAGCGCGATTTGAAAAAGTACGAATCTGCTATAGAGAGAAAAGAACAAGGCGCAAAAATTGGAAATCTCAAAAGATGGCACCCTGATATATATCTTCGATATGAGAATGGTGAAGTATCTTTTGAAGAGGCTTTGAAAATCGCTAAGGATCGCAAAGAATCAAATAGCGATAGCAAAACATCGCATACCGATCGCATAGCGATAGTTACCGATGAGTTACCGATCGCAGACCGATCGCATAGCGATAGTGAGCGATCAGATAGCGAAACTAAGCAATCGCATACGATCGCTTCTATCGCTGATAATGTTAATGATAATGTTAATGTAAATGATAATGTTAATGTTAATGTTAATGATATTAAAAAGGATAATAAGGGGAAAACAAGTTTTCCAACTACACCTAAAAAAAGAAATATTTTTTCTAAACCTTCTCTTGAAGAAGTTAAAGCTTATTGTCAAGAAAGAAAAAACGACGTGGACGCGCAAAGATTTGTCGATTTTTACGAGTCTAAAGGTTGGATGGTAGGCAAAAATAAAATGAAAGACTGGAAAGCCGCCGTCAGAAATTGGGAACGAGGAGAAAATAAAACCAGACCAGAGGTTAAAAAACTGGCTAAAGAATTTGGATTACAAACCGCAAAAAACAGAATAGGATATGCAAGCGATAAATTTTGAAAAGATGTTACAATGTGCCAAAAATCTTGCTAAAAAAGCAAAAGAAAGGCAATTAAGACCTTTTTTTAAAGGTTGTTCGGTAGAAATGTTTAGAGAGCTTTTTATAGCTTATGCAAATGTAGAGCTTTCAAAGCGTGACCCAAACTCTGAATTTATTATCGATGATGATAATAGAGATGTTATAAATCAGCTTTATTTCTACATGATTGGAAGCGATAAATACGAAGGAAACTTGAATAAAGGAATTCTTTTGCTTGGTAATCTTGGAAGTGGTAAAACTATCATCATGCAAACTTTCGTCAATGTTTGGAATGATATCAGCTTACAATCTGGATACAACAAGGTTATAAAATCATGTTCAGCAGTAAAGATCGTTGATTTGATTTCTCAAAAAAAGCTAAGCGATCAAGATGCAATGTTAAAAGATCAAATGTACAATGCTGCATTCTTTGTTGATGATATTGGGAAAGAAAAATTAAAAGTAGTAAACTACGGTACTGAGGAATTTCCGCTTATCGATATGTTTTTGAAGCGATACGATAAAGGATGTGTTACTTTCGCTACTGGAAATTATAAGATCGCTACTTTGACAGAATTGTACGGTGAAACCGTAGCAGATCGTTTAATAGAATTGTTTCATACTCTTGTTTTAAAGGGTGATAGTCGTAGAAAATAAATTAAAATTTAATAACATGAATAAGAGAAAATTATCCCGTTTAGGTTTTTTAGTTTTAGTAATTCAAGTATTATTCTTGTTTGGTTTAATGTTAACATCTTGTGAAAAAACTTATTTGGATCAAGAGGAATTGGATAGAGTTTCCAAAACTAAAAAAGACACCACTCAAAAAGGTGGTGGAATTACTTTTGAAGAATGGAATAAGGACACAACTGAAGTAAAATTTTAGTATGGAAAAAATAACTAAAAATGTTGTCTTCAAGCCTAATAATAAAAAGCAGGTACAGTTTATAGATACTGTAATGAAGGCAGAACATACAGTTTTCTTATTTGGTGGTGCAATTCGTGGTGGCAAGACTTTCGTAGTCTTGTGCATCACGATTTTACTTTGTAAGATTTTTCCAGGGTCTAGATGGGTAATAGTGCGAAAAGATTTGAAAAGACTACGTGAAAATACAAGACCTTCACTAAATAAGTTTATAACTGGTGTAGACGTAAAAATTAATGAACAACACCAAACTTTTATGTTTCCAAACGGTTCAATGATCATGTTTAAAGGTGAAAACTATGATCGAGATAAAACGTTAGAATCATTTAAAGGACTAGAAACAAACGGTTTTATACTTGAAGAGGTTTCGGAAATTAGAGAGGTAACATATTACAAATGTATCGAGCGTGCGGGCTCTTATATCATCCCAAACGTACCACTTGATAAGCAGCCGCCTCCATTGGTTTTAATGACTTGTAACCCTACGCAAACTTGGGTAAAACAATTGATTTATGATCCTTGGAAACTTGATCAAGAATTGATTCAGAAAAATGCAAAGCCGAAACATTTGCCGAAACACGTTTATTATTTGCCTTCATATGTAACCGATAATGAAGCAAACTTAACAAAGTCATATTTAGAAAATATCAAGAATATGCCTCTTTATGAATACGAGGTGTTTGTTTTGGGGAACTGGGACGTGGTTTTAAAGACCTCAAATGCTTTTTGGCATCAGTTTACTATGGATCAAGTAAAAGGTGTCTTCTATGATCCCGAAACGACTGTGCACGTTTCCATCGATGCGAACAGTTTGCCTTATTGCTCAGCTTCATTCTGGCAGGTGTACCCAAAACAAAAGAAATTGGTACAGTTTCACGAAATTGCCGCTTCAGATCCAAATAATCATGCTAGCGGTTTAGGTCGATTGGTTGCAGAATATTTGAATGAAGTTGAATACGCGGATGTTTTATACATTTACGGCGATGCTTCTACAAAGAATCAAAACACAATTGATCCTGACAAAAAATCATTCTTTGATTTGTTTCTAGAACAATTAGCCTCAGAATTTAAAACAATCGATGAAATTGCACAATCAAATCCTAGAATTGCTAAAACAGGAGAATTTGTGAACGCACTTCACGCGGGTTATGATGGATGGAAATTAATAATCGGAGAAACATGCAAATACTCGATTTCAGATTACATGAGTGTTAAAAAAGCGATGGACGGAACAATGGAGAAAAAGAGGGAAACCGATGATGAAGGTAGTAGTTACGAAAAACACGGTCACTTTTCAGATTGTAAAAGATATCTATGCCACCGATTAATAAATGATGTGTTTCATAAATGGGATGGTCGTTTTTCTGAACCTTCTGAACCTTTGTCGGTCGATCCTTTTGAAGACTATGAAGAAAGTTATTGATTTTTTTGCATTTATAAGGATAATTTGTATATTTGTACAAAGTGATAGCAAAAATTGTTCATAGTTATTTTGTTTTTTGGTTAAAGTGGCGGGTAGTCGTTGTAGGTGCCCGCCCACAAAAAATTTTTTAATTGTTATGTTTTTATTATTCAGTGGTAAAGTCAACCCTCAAGACTTTAAGATCTCCCAAATAACGCGGTAAATAGCTCAATAGTCCATTGGCTCAGTTGGTTAGAGTACTAGGTTGTCAGCCTAGGGATCACGGGTTCGAGTCCCGTATGGACTGCTAAAGAACCTTTTTTTAAAAACTGAGTGCGAAAGTGGATAATTCCATTTAGTAGCACTCCACTGGTTCTTTTTAATATTAAAAATAATAAATATGTACAAAACATATAAAGAACAAGAGACTCACGGAAAACTAAATGGTAGAATAATAAGGTATCTATTAGATAGTTATTTGATTGGTGTTATAGAATTTAGAGCTCCACATAAGCAATACAAAGATGAATTTACAATAAAGACAATACATAAAAAAGCTTTTAGTAGAAGATTCTTAATTACAAAGCTCAGAATAGAAACACCAAAAGAAGTGTACAAGAGAGCTGAGAAGTGGTTAGAAAAAAGAATGGTAAAAAACGAGTTTGATAAATATTTTTAAAAACACTCAAGAGTCACGAGAAGAGGTTGACTCATCCATTAATAATTAAAATCAATCAAAATGGAAAATGCAAAACAAATGAAAGAATTAAGCTTGAGAAGTGCAAGCGGTAGAGTAGATGACATGATTCATGATTCTGCCAATAAAGGTTTTAATCATTGTGATATTAATTTCATATTATCTAAAGATAAAATAATTGAATTGGTTGATCTTGGTTATATAATTGACTGCAAAGATGAATCTTTTTATAAATCAAATGAATATTTTTACAAACCAGATGGATATAAATCTTATTTACCTTCAAGAGATAAAAAAGTTTTGAGAATTGAATGGTAGAAACACAGCCCCTTAACGGGGGCTTATTTCGCTCAAGATCTACGAGAAGTGGTTAGATCAAATTTAAAAATTAAAACCATGGGAACTGATATTTAAAATTCAGGACTAGTAATCCGATTAGGTTTTAAAAATCCTCTTCCCCGCCATCATTAAGATGTAAGTGCAAAGGGGCGAATTTTAAAGGCACAACGCACAGTTTCGAGGGTTCTGTGCAAATTTAAATCAAAAACGAAATAGAATGAGAGATGTTATAAAGAATATAATAAAGAAAAAAATTTCTGAGCTAGAAGAAAAAGGTAGAAAATGCATTTTGCCGTTAGAGATGAAATTTCCTATAAAATTCAACAATAAAGAATATGAACTGACAATTCCTTTTAAGGGTAAGAATAACAAAAAACCAAAAATTTTGGAAATAATCAAATACAAAGGAATTAAAGGTTGTGTTATTTATTCAAAAGAAGATGAAATATTTCACGGTAAAATACTAGATACAAGACATCTTTTTTTATATGAAGGCAAAACCAGAGAAGAATTAAAAAAGAATTTTGAAGATATGGTCTTAATGTTCATTGAAGACAAAATAAAAGACTAATTTCTTTGCAGATTAAAAAATAATTACTATCATTGCATAGGACATATACATAGAGACTACGTTTTTGACATTCGAGAGCCAGATCCAAATTTTTGCGGTCTGGTTCTTTTTTTGTATATTGATTAAAACAAACACAGCAAACATGGATAAGAATACAGAAAAGGAGTATGAAGACAGATTACAAATAGCGTTTTCACTCGTTGAAGATTTAAAAGATAAGGTAGAAGGTTTACAGACTCAAAAAGTAGCGCCGATTTGGGAGAATACGAAAATGGAGTTTGATAAAGACGGAAAAGTAAAGAAAAACCCAGGTGGAAGACCAAGAGCGTTTGAGAATCCAAAAGTACTTTGGGAAAAAGCAGTAGAGTATTTCCAGTGGTGTGATGAAAACCCATACTTTAAAAATGAACTCGTTAAAGGTGGTAAGATGGCAGGAAAACTCATTTCTGTACCAACTGTAAGACCTTACACTTTAGGAGGGCTCTGCACCTTCATGAGTACTGGTACAAGCACTCTACACGACTACGAGAATAGAGAAGGCTTTGAAGAGTATTCGGAAATCATAAAGCGTATTAAGGAAATTATTAGGACCCAAAAGTTTGAAGGTGCATCGATTGGCGCGTTTAATCCAAACATTATAGCTCAAGATTTAGGGCTTGCAAATAAGATCGAACACAAAGGTGAAGTAAAAACAACTGAAAGTATAATTATCTACGCAGGTGAGGAAATAAAAATTTGATTCAAAACGATTTCCATGCTGTGGGGGTGGTCTTTAGGGGCTGCCCTTTACTTTGTATCAGAATGAAAAGAAAGTCGCTTAGAAGCGATAAAAAGCATGAAAAAAGCAGCACGTTGATTTGGCGTGCTGCTTTTGGTTGATGGAAAAGTGAAAAATTACTTGATCCATGCTTGTTTTGCTTGTACTAAAGCTTCTAAAGTACTAACATCTTTATATTCTTTAATTGTAAAGATAAGTTCCCTTATAATCTCAACAGCTAGATCACTTTTTAAGATCTCTAATATAATCTTATTTTCCTCTTGGTTAACTATTTCTAGCTTTAATCTGTGAGCTTCTTCGGTTTTACCTTCTGCATAAAGTCTACCAAGTTTTTCATATTTTTCAGAATTAAGTCTAGAAAAAGTTTTTTTAACAACATCCTTATTAGACACTTCTTCATTAGATGTAAAATCAAGTACTTCTTTAATAGGATAATTCTTACAGATATAAGAGGCTAATCTTATTTGCCTCATTGTTGATATTTTTTTAAACATTTTATTAATAGTTCCATCACTTAGATTATGAATTCTTTCAATAGATGCTGGGTTATGACCAAGAGGTGATAATACATATGAAAGATTAAATCTCATTTTTGATAACTGTTTTTCCGAATAATCTTCTATAGTTCTGTTGTTAAATTCAGGATCAAGCTCGTCATTTATATACTGAACTATGACGAATCTACTTAAAGACCCAATTTCATAATCTTCATTAATGTATCTACTAACAAGAGTACTGCTTAAACCAATTTTTTTACTTACAGAAACTAAAGTTTCATTACCAATCTTTGCTCTTAATAGCTTTGAAATTTCGTCTTTCGACATTTTGTAGCTTGCTTTCATGTTTTTATTTTTAAAATTATTAATATTTATTTTTTACTTCTCTTAGGTTGAAATGCCATTTGTTCTTTCCACCAGTCTTCTGTACTTTGTTCAGGTATTTCCTTTTTCTTACTCTTATTATACCCAATAAAGACTTGTTTCTCACACTTGACATACACTTTTGATTTTTCACCTGCAATAATACAAGTAACAATAACATCAGGATTTTCAACTTCTTTCAATGTGGCTTCAATTTTTACTTTTTCTCCGTAAAATCTAGCCTCCCAAATATGTTTTCTTTTACTCTCTTGTTCAACTGCAAGTAAATAGTTTGTTCTATCACTCAAAAAGAAATAAGCCGCTCTAATTGGTTCACTTTCGCAAACGTTCCACTTGTCTATTGTTCTAAATCTTAATATTTTTTTCATGATGTATGAATTTGATTACACCACTAATATAGAAACAATATTTAAAAAAATCAAACAAAAATGTTTATAAATATCGAGGAAAGTAAGCAAAAAATAATACCGTCATTATTAGTGACGGTATTGGTTGTGTTTGGCGGTTAAAATTAATCTTCTAAATATCTCACTGAATGGTTTAAATTCTTACACATCTTCTTGTGATCATTAAAATTGTAAGGGAGTGGTATGTATCTTTTGCAATATGGACATACTCTGTAATTGTTTCTTTTTGGCTTCATATGTTTTTTATGCTATGCCTTTCGGCGGTTGTTTATAAAATCGTAAATATCTCCAATTATTTTGTAATTAAATTTATGATATTCATGAAGCGAAATATATTTAGGAAGACGACCTCTACCTTTAATTCTTTTCAACACAATAGAACCTTCATGCCAACACACTACTCTAATTACTTCTTTGTCTGTTCCGTAATTGTTAGAACACACATCACCAATAAATACTTTTTCTCCAAACATTTCGTATCCTGTATATTGACAAACTGTATTCGGATCTACTTCTATTCCTGTGTAAAATCCAGTAGGGGTAATAATGTGTTTGCCTGTCTCAAAAATCCTACAATTAATTCCTGAATCAATAATAGATCCGTATAGCCATTCGTTATGACTAGCCCTTCGTGCTTTGAATAATATTTCTTTCATTTTATTTGTTTTTAGTTAGACATGTTGTAAATATACAAAACTATTTATATATATCGAGGAAAATAAACAAAAAAGCTGATATCGATTTAACGACATCAGCTTTTAAATAGGTTTTTAAGCTTTACGCTTTACACATCGGCTTTGATGGACGTATTTTTTTGCCTTCATGATCAAGATTGAATAGTTTGTGATACCACTTTCTTGAACGTTCTTTATTCCAACTGTTACGCAAAGTACTACAATTGTCTACTAGACGCGAGTTTTGTTCCTCTAGCTTTGCTTTTTCATCTTGTAGATAATCGACAAGAGTTTTAGATTCCTTTTTGTGCTTGTCAAAAGCTTCCTTTATCTCTTGTACCTTTATAGAATCTTTTTGAGTTTTCTCTATTAAAAACTTGTTGTCAACTTCTAGCTGAGTTTTTTTGTCCGATAGATCATTAAAGTTCTTTTGTAGTGACTTATGCCACGCTTCAAGATTGTTGTATTTTTCTTGAAGAATCTCGTTAGACTTTTCAATATTCTGAGCTACTTTAATAACGTGAGCTTTTGTTTTGCAATTTTCAAATTTTGACATTGTAATTATTTATTTAATTAGACATTGGTGAAATGAATCACCGATTAAGATAATTTTAAATGATTGAAGGTTTCGCAATGCTTTTTTGCATCCTCAAGATCATTGAAAAAAAGATTCTCTTCTCTTGAATCGAAACGCGTATAATCTTTAGCGTGATTAGCTGTAAGATAATACATATCTTTTCTAGCGCTGTAAAATATACGGAATAAAACGTTTTTACTTTTACCTTCGAAATGGGATAACCCAATAGATTTAAATCTGATCATAGTTTTACATTGTTTTTGTACCAATCTTCAAATTGGTCCATATTTGATTCATAAAAAAGGCATTTTGAACACGGGATATCAAAACAATTATCGTTATTGGCTAAACAATACGCTCTTTGTATCATATCTATTTCGTGCTTTTTGCCTGGATATTTCAAACTTTTATACTTATGCATATCAAACGTTTTTGATTACACTGCTAATGTATACACAATATATGTAAAAAGCAAATAAAATTATAAAAAAAACACCCCTATCGAAATAGAGGTGATTTAATTTAAACTTTCCAGTCTTCAAAGACTTCTTCTTTTTGTGGTGTTTCGTCGAAAGGTCTTAATACTTCAACATAGATTTCCCGCATTTTAAGCGGCTTATTTTTATAACTATGTTTAAACTGAACCATATCGATAACACCAGTGAAGGGGCAAAGTAAAACGTTATTGTATGAATGTTTTCCGTTAACAATTACATTGCATCGGTAAATAGTTTTTTCACCGTTGTATTTGTAATTTGGGCTAAATGATACTACCAAGCCCGTTTGATCTGTTCTTTCGTCTTCTGGTAGTTGAAAACGGTCGTTATCGCTACTCATTAGAATAAGTGAATTATAAGACAACCTATTGCGGCACAACCTCCAATTATTATAGCTGCAAGGGCTATAGGATCCATTTTTTTCGCACTAACTCTACACATTCTTATAATTGAATTGTGAGCTTTCACGGTGTCCTTGATTAATTTCTTATCGTAGCGGTTTAGCTTGTAGTTTTCCTTCTCTTGAAGGATGCTTTCTACTTGTTGTATTGTCTTGTTCATTACACTAGGTCTTTAAGAATTGAATTTGGTTTATTAATTGGTGCAAATGCAAAATCGATTGTGAAGCCGTTTTCATCTGCTACTTGACGACCGAAAATATTTCCAATATGCTCAGCGCAAAAGAAAACTTCATAGGTTAAAAAGGCTGCTGAGCCTTTTGGGTTTGACACCTTACAAACTGCAAACTTTCTCAAGTAGTCTTTGTTTGGAGAATGTACACCTTGTTGTTTGCATATTTCAACAATAATTTTTTGCAAACTCATTAAGATTTTTTCGTCCAAATCTTCAATTGTGTTTTTAATACTAGGTAATTGACCTTTTGACAGATGATAATTGTAAACTTTTTCAATTTCTTTTCTCACTGCTGAAGGTCGGTTTGATTTTCTATTCAAAACAAGATTCATTTCTTCCTCTAATTTTTCAAGTGACCAATCATGTACTTCATCTGTGTTACTGTGTTTTGGTCTTTTAGTTGGAAAATTTTGAAATTCAAGATCTTTAAGCTTTTTAAATTCAAAATTAATTTCGTTGTTTTCATTTACTACCATACTTTAATCCTCCTTTTAGCTAATCGGTTAAAAAATTCATAGTTGTATCCTGCATCCTTTACCCATGCTTTTAGGCGGTGCATGAATGCAGTTTTGTTAAGCTTTGGAAATAGATTGCAATACTCTTCGTAAACGTCTTTAACCAAAACTTTAACGTTTTTAACGTTTTCGAATACATTTTCAAAGAAAATCATTTCTTTATTTACTAGCAACAATTGTTCGTATTGCTCTTTAGTAATTGGATCAATTGAATGTATTCCTTCGGTAACTTCGTTGATATCCACTAAAGGACGTACACCTTTTTGATCAGACATAGCCTTTTGACAGGTGTTTTTAATACTCCACTTGATAGTTTCAATATCATAGTATTTTCCTGTATCAAGGGAAATGATTCTACTTTTAAAATAGTTAGAACCTGCATACTGCTTTGACGCAATATCTTTTACTTTGTCTACAATCGTAATCATATTTTTGTTTTTTATAATTATTTACACCACTAAAGTATACATTAAGAATGTAAAAAGCAATTAAAACATATACAAAATGATTTTTGATACCAAATATTTTTGTATATGCACTAAATTTTGATTAATTTATAGTTATGGCACTCGGATATATATTGAGACAAGATATTGAAACGCATCTTTCCGACACAACTTTGGACGAGTTGACAGGAGGAAAGAAAGCAATTGGCACAAATCCAGCAGTTCAAGGAACTGATAGAATTTGGCAAGCTTTAGTAAGTCCATCCATGGAAAAAATGCTAGGTTATACTAGACATTGGTACAATATGGATGTAGAGGTAAGAGGTTTTGTGGAATATTCCAATACTGCAACTTACGTAGTAAACCAAAGGGTTGCATCTACAGAAGACAGCAACGGAAATAGGCGTTTATTTCGTGCAAAAGTTGCCGTTCCTGCGGGCACTCCATTGGCAGAAAACGAGTTTTTTGCAGAAGAAGACGACCGAAATAGCGTACTAGTTGAGATAGTCGTTATTTTGATCATTTATTCACTTTCAAGACGTTTGAACCCTCGTCAAATCCCTGAACAAAGGCAAATAGACTATGACAATGCAATGAAAATGTTGCGCGATATCCAAATGGGTAAAATGCAATTAAAGATTGCTGAAAGGACGAACGTAGCCGACGACGATCCAGGTCAAGAAGTTGCATTTGGAGAATTTGAAGATCTAACATTAGATGATTATTAAGATGAAGATATTTAGAAATATAAAAGGCTTATTTCCTCAGCGGCAAAAAGCAACAAAGATTATAGTTGCTGAAAAGAAAACAAACGAGGAAAACCATGTTGAAGGTTTTGCGGATGCATTTGAAAACTTCCTTAATGAAAAAGGCGTTACAGATGTAAGAATGCGTGATTTTGTCAACCAGATAAGAAACGCAGATCGAAAAGGCATTAATATCGATAAAGATATAGACGAGATTGTTGGAAACGATTATAGGCCAACTACTATTAGAGATTGGCTTGTTGCTATGCGTGCAGCCGATCAACCTTATGAGCGTGGATATCAATCTTCATGGGTAGAAATATTCAATCTTTATGCAAATCTTATTCAAGATTCACACGTTGAAGGTGCAATCGAAGCCTTAAACGAGGGTGTTTTATCGAAAGATTTCTTTATAGTGGATGAAAAAGGCGAAAGACTTGATGAAGTTACAAAGCTATTTCAACGCCGTTGGTTTGCCGATTATGCCAAAGCTGAAGTAAATGTACGTCTTTGGGGTTTTAGTTTGATACAGTTTATCAATTTTGACCCTAAAACGATGAATATTCAGGTTGAAGAGGTGAACCGTAAGCACGTACGCCCAGATTTAGGAGGTTTAGTAAAACAACAATACGATCAAGAAGTTTGGCGTAAATGGGATGATGAACCGTATAATAAATATTGTATTTACCGATTTGAAAAGAAGCTTGGTAAATTAAATAAGTGTTTGCGTTGGTTCATTTACAAGAATGATACAGCTAAATATTGGGCTTTGTTTAACAAGCTTTACGGAATTCCTCCAATTGCATCGAAGACCAGTTTGAAAGATAACACTAGAAAAAACAACATGATTAAAATGTTGAAGAATTGGGTCAACATGCGTTGGATTGTTATGGATAAAGATGATGAACTTATGAACGTTCAGCCAGGCAGCGCAAACGGACATCAGTTTTTTCTTGATTTCTTAGAATTCTGTAATAAGGAAATGTCTAAAGCTTTAATGAGCTCTACAATGCTATTGGATGCAGAAGGCGGGCAATATAAAGCCGATGCACATCAAGATACGACGAATAACATTATACAGTCTATTTGTAGATCTATCATGTATTCAATGAATGAAAATGTTATTCCTAGATTGATTGAAATTGGTTTTCCGATTCCGAAAGGTGCACAATTTATGTGGGACAAGTCCGAAAAATTGAAAATGACGGAAAGAGCTACAGTAATAAGCACACTTTCGAACAAATATGATATCGATCCTAAAGTTGTGACTGAATTTGTAGGAGTCGAGGTGAAGGAGAAAAAAGAAGTTGAACAAGATCCTTTTAAACCTAATCCAGGAGTAATGAAGAACGCTTTTAATAATTATAAAAATAATTTTGATCATGAGTAATATTTTAACTGGTGTTACGGTAAGAAATGCTGAGAGCGGTTTTTACTTAAACGGTATATTTGACGGAATGACTTACTTTGTTTCTCCTTTTGGAAGTGGAGTAGTTCGGCTTTATCCTGCGAACGTCTCAGATGAAGTGAACGAGATGCAAATTGATTTAGCTAGCTTAATACTACAAGATACAGGAGGCAGTCCAGTCACGCCCGCAAATTTACAAGAAAGATCGGCAATGTTAAACACATTTGTCTCAAAAAAAAAATTAGCTAGTGGAGGCAGCGGTGGCAGACAAGTATTTTTACCTACTCAGTCACCGTTTGCCAATGTTGCAGCTCGAAACACTTGGGCTACTGCTAATCTAAGCGATTTGCATAATGATGCTACAGAGGTGACGCGTGCGGTTGTGGGAGGAACTACATACGAGTGGAATGGTGAAGATACTCCTTCAAGTTACGACGCAAATGGGTGGGCAGCTATTTCACAAATGGCAGATTTATCGCTAGTAGTGAAATGTTCGGGACCTCACACATTGACAGCGGATCAAGTTGCAAACGGTGTGACTTTACCTGCGGGAGCAGGAGCGGGAGTTATTCAAGTTTTCCGTGAAGGTGTAGTGATTTATAATTACACAGTTACAGGAAATGTTTTATCGGGTCCAACTCCTACGGATTGGGCTGTGGGTCAAGAATTACTTATTTATTATAAATAAAACTAGGGGAAAAATGAAAAAATTATTATTATTTATTTCGTTGTTGTTTATTTCTGTTTTAGCAGAAGCGCAAAGTTCGGTGGTATTTAGAAGGGTAGCAAATGCAACCGTTACGGCTAGTAGAAACAACTACGCAAATACATACGTAATGAATGAAGCTACGGGAGAGTGGTTTCGTTTAACTGGTACATGGACAAGCGGAACAGCTTTTTCAGCAGCTCCAAAATCTATGATATCTCGCTTACCTGCATTGACTCAAAGCGGTGCAATGTTAACTTCATCATTGGATTTTACAGTACCAACAAGCGCGATATTCTTTGATAATTCAGTACACTTAAGATCTAATTCTAGGGTCGGTGAATTTGTAGATTTGTCAAGAAATCATAATCATGAAGTTATAACAACGTCTTATGACAATACTGGTAGTAATGTTCCTGTTTACTATGAAAAATCGGCAATAGCTTCATTTTTAGTTCAAACACAAGAGGACGCGACTAGCTCAAGTTTTTCGTTTATAGCTCCTGTATTGGAAGTAGCAAACAGAGATGGTGTAAAGTTCTTGCAGGTGGTTATTGAAGCATCTACGGCGGGAAATGGTGCTTTTACAATGCGTTATATGAATTCAACAGGTAGAATTTTAGTAACGGAAACCGATTTTACTATTTTATCCAGTGATGTAAACAACGATAAAACGATTACTCTTGAAAATCCAGTTGATTTATTCGATACAGAAATAGTTCATATAACATATAGCGGTACAGCTACAATAAAAGGGCATATTTTTACAAATGATCCAAATTTCGGGAGTGGTTTTGTACCTAAAATCACGACTATGTCTTTGCCTTTTGTTGCTAAAAATATGGCTTTGGATGAAGATGTACCAGATAACGCGAGTCAATTACCGTTTGTGAAAGAAGGTGAACCAAATACGAATGTACGCACTGAATTACTAGCGCGTGAAAGTAGCCTTGGTAATCCTAGTTCAAACGGTCAAGTTTTAAGCTCTACAACTGCGGGGGCTCGTTCATGGATAAGTTTACCCGATGCCACTGGAAGCTTTAGAAGTGTTTTCAATGTAAGAAATGTTAATGCTTCTACATTAAACATTGGCGATTTAGTTACTTATGATGATTTTAGCGCTGTATCTAATCATGTTGACGCGGCAAGTGCAAGCGGACAGCTAGCAGGAGATAGAATTTTAGCGGGAATCATGATTAAACAGGTAAATAGTTTCACCGATTCAGACGATGCACTATTAACCCGTGGATATGGTACATTTACTTTATCTAGCTTAACTGGTTTAAGTTTACATTCTAAATTATATGCAGCTCGTTCAGGTTCGGGATCTTCATTTGCTTGGAATCTTTCTACAACTAAAACGGCTAATTCTTTTGAAGTTGGAATCATAACCGAAGCGACAAACCCAACAATCGGACTATATAACATCTATTTTAATTTCGAAGATGTCACAGCTCAGATTTTAGCGGAAACAAAAGAGCCTCGTTTAGGAAATCCAACAGCGACACAAAGATTTCTTACTTCTACAACTACAGGAACAAGAAGTTGGCAAGAAATAGTAAGTAAATTGTTTTTGAGAGAGCCAACAACATATTCAGGACAAATCAATTTAAGTACCGATATTAATTCTGTAACTGGATTTGATAGATTTTATGTATTTAATGGAACAAGCTCGACAATTGGAGCGCGAGAAATTAATTTACCAACATCGGGAAAAGCTCAGGAACAAGTTGGACGATTTTATTTGATGTCAAATAGAGGAAGTGTAACGCAGGTAATCACCGCGGGAACTGGTAACACTATTAGAGGAGGTTTATCGACTGTGAATGTACCAAGTATGACAAATGTCATTATAACGCTTTCGGATTATAACGCAACAGGTGATGAAACTTGGGATGTAATTAGTTTGGGAAATGTTGCTAGCGGTTCAGGTGGTGCAGGTGGTGCAAGTGGAGCGAGTTCGATGGATCAACACATAGATTTACAATTAGTAAATAAAACAGGTTCAGCAATAAACGCAGGTGATGCAGCAGAATTAAAAGCACTAAATGGATCATATGCGGGTATAAAAGCAAATACAGGTCAACAATTAGGCGGTTTTTTTACTGAAGATGCTGAAAACAATACAAATGTAAATGTTAGAATTATTGGTCCTGTTTCAAATGTTAGAATTTGGGGTAAAAACAATGATGATTCTCAAGAACATTATGAAACTATATCGCAAAATACGCTAGTTTATTATGATGATGATAATGATAGGCTTACAACAAAATCAAGCTATATTGTAGGGTCTACAACTATTCAAAGACATTCATTAGGCGGCATTTTAACAAGTACACAAACTTTAAGCTCTACAGTAGCGAGAACTTTAGGAACTAATTACCAAAATTCATCAGGAGCAGAAGCGGGAATTTCAATTAATAAAGTGAATGCTTTTACTGGTCAAGGTACTTCTACGTATACTATGCCTACAAATGTATTTTCTCAAGTAAGTATTGGCGACGAAATTATAATTGAAATTACTCCTAATTCTGGACAAACGGGAATTGTTAACGTTATTCCTGCATCTGGCGTTTATTTAAGGGATAAATCAGATAATTCTTATACTTCTGGATCTCCTTTGGCTATGAGTTCAGCAAACGGAAAACAAGTAAGAAAATTCAAACTTGAGGCGGCTGCTGAGGGTGAAAGTTATCCTACTTGGAGAGCAATGGACAACGCTGAGAATATAACAAATCATTCTTTTGCATTTAATGTAATAGAATACAATAAAACAATGTTAGCAGCTCAAGTCACAAATAATTCAGCGGGAATATCGCAAAATAAAAGCGCTTTGGCAGGTGTTCAAAATTCTAATGTAATTCCAAACGTTGTAGATGCTACGCAGTCAGGAAATGAAAACGGCTACACTATAACTCAATCAGTAGTTCAGAATAACGAAACCGTGTTTTTTGCTGCAAATAGTCCTTCAGCTAACAACCAAAGAGTTTGGACTGTTAATATGGATCATACACAATGGAGTAATTTAGGAGTTAACAAAGGCTATATTTTTAGGGTTTGGAATCCAAGCTCATTTACTGTTCAGGTTAAGCCTAGTACTGGAACTTTTGAAGGATCAGGTTTGAATGTAATTACAATTAGTGGCTCAAATAGTGCCGTATTTCTTATCAGAAGAACAAGTACGACAAACGTTGAGATCGCACATATAGGATAAATTATGGCTAGAACAAAGGAACAAATTTTTCAGAATTTAATAACCCGTAAAAATGCGGATTCAGTGCTTTCACTTATTTTAACGAGTGAAAGCAAGGCTTCGTTTTATCAATCATTGTTTGCATTATATGCAGATGTGACGGGCGATTTCGAATTGACTTTCGACGCTTTTCAAGCTAGAATAAACAATTTACTAGATGCAAAACAGGTTCAAACTAGTGCGTGGTGGAGGCGTTCATCTTTGGGTTTTCAATTAGGTGATGCATTAAGCACAAACGCAAGCGGAAACCTTGTTTATAATCCAGTAGTTGCAGCAAATCAAATTGTAAAACGTGCTGCGGTAATCGTAACGGCTGCGGGAAATATTACTTTGAAGGTCGCTAAACTTCAAAATAATCTACCTGTACCGTTGATTTCATCGGAAAATTCTGCATTTAGAGAATACGTGAATGATATAGGACCTGCGGGAGTTGTGGTAACTATAGTATCGGAAACAGGTGATGAAATTAGAGTTGCGGTTGCTGTTGAAGTAGATTCACAAATTATAAACGTGTCAAACGGTCAATTGTTAAGCGATTCAAGCGTAAAGCCTGTTGAAAGAGCTATTAATAATTACTTTGCTACTTTCCAAAGCGATGATTTTGGAGGAACTTTCTTTGCAAACAAATTATTGCAAAATATTTTGGCTACAAGTGGAGTAATTAATGCCACTTTGACAACATTAGAACAGAAAGCAAGCGGTCAAGGAACATTTACAAATGTTTTGACAGCTTCAGGAAAGAAATTTTTAACATTTGCGGGATACGTTCGTTTAGCGGATGGATTCGATTTAAGTGCTAATATAACTTATACAGCGGGATAATGTCAAATAAATATAACATACCAAAGCTTTCAAGGTCGTTTACACCTCATTTCTGGCAGAATGATGTAAATAATCGATTCATTGATATTTTGATGGCTTCTTTAGCTGTAGTAAATGAAAACACTCAAAGTTTAGAAGAAGAAATTTTGGAGCGTGTTGGATACTCAGTACAAAGATTATCATTAGAAAGATCATTGAATAATAGATTTGATCGTGAAAGACAAAGGATAATTATCGAAAACGGTGCGGTCGGAACTTCAGGTTTTGTTTTTAATGAAAACGAAAGTCCATCGGCAAATAAAATTATCTACGTTTTTAACGAGGCTGAAACAACACCGTCGGGTAGTGATACTCCTTACTTTTTTAACGAGGACGAAAGTGGAACAACATCGATTACAGAATTTACCGTAACTTTGCCGATGACGCTTTCAAGTCGTGAAAACGAAATTCGTTCATGGATCGATTTCGTGAGAATTTTTGGAACAAGATACACATTAAGATTTGTACTATGATTAGAAATACAGCATTACCAGGAGGGCGACAAGCCAAAAACGAAGACTTTCAACAATATGTTCAAGCTTTCGGAGTTTTTGAACAAATGTTTTTAGCCTTAGGACACGACGATTTTATTGTAAGTGGTTGTACAATTACAGGAAATAACGTTTCAAGCGGGATAATCATGTTTGGCGGTGAATTAACGCTTTTTGATGGTGCAAACGGTGTCACTTTTCCGCTTAGATTATCGAAGCGTACAAGAGCTATAAACCCAAGGGCGTTTGATGATGGATCTACAAAAACAACGGCTGAACGTGTTGAAGCAATTCAGGATCCAGTTGGCACATTCATGTTAAGCGCTACGACTCCACGAGCAAACAATAAATTTTTAAGAACTGTAGGTGATGCACTGAGAGGAAATATAGACGGAAACAATAGAGGCAGAAATAATATTTATAAAACTTTACTTTCAGATAGATTCGAAAGTGTTAGAATTATAACGAAAGCACCTGCAGCAAATCGCTATTTGAAAATTGGTACATTTCCAATTACTCCAAATAGTCAAGCTTATCAATTGATTTTTTCTGGTGGTGGAGTGAATAGAGGTAATTTGGCATCGATAACAATAAATCGCGTCAATATAAGTGGAACAAACAACGCTACAGGTGAAGTATTTTTCAGTACTTCTGAACCAATAGCAAATTTACCTCAATTCTACATTAGAAGAAACGACGGTGAAAGTGTGTTTGAAGTGTGGACAAGATCCCCAAATCCATCGGGCGGGATTACAGGCGATATTTTAAGCTCGATTGTTGAATTAATTGGTGAAGCTTTTTCGGTTGCTACAACAAGCGATTTCGTATTTGAAGAAACGTTTACTTGGCAATCCTCTACACCTAGTAATCTAGTAACTTTAACAGCTAGTGTAATTGCTACAAGTAATCAGTTAAATACTATTAATACAAGATTGGGAACTGATGCTTCACAAAATATTTCGCCTCAGTCACCTTATTCAGGTTTAATAAATGCAGAGGTTAAAAACGGAATTGCTTTTTTGAATGGTACTTTTGTTATACCTGACGGTGAAGACGTAGATCCAAACGATTTACTTTATAATATACCCGCAGCATATAGACCAAAAACGATAATTCATATAAACGGATACGATCATGAAGTATCTGTTGATCCTCTTTTCGGGATGACATTGGGAACTGACGGAAGATTAATTTCAAAAGAAACTGATAACCCAGTGAATAGAGTGACTTATTATTTTTCAGTATCTTATCCAGTATAATTATGGCATTGAACAACGAAGAATTTGAAAGATTAGCGCAAGGCGTTTACGATGGTACAATTTCTGTATTTCAATTGCCTACATTTCTATATCAAAGATTTGTAGAATTGTTTGATAAGGACTTTTTCAAAGGTTTTGGAGAAGTACCAAGAGGCGAAATACTAGAAATAGAAAAAGCGGTGAATTTCCGTGCCAATATAGGACGCTTTTCGGGTGCAAAAACTTTTCAAGAGGTAAAAGACTTGACAAATTTTGTATTTGACGAAAACGGTAGAAAGCGACCTTTTGCGGAGTTTAAAAAATTGGCTAAACAAATTAGTAATACATACAATAAAAATTGGTTAGAAGCTGAAAGAGATAGTGTATTTACGCAAAGCCAAAACGCTCGAAAGTGGATTCGATACGAAAAAGAAGCGGAATTGTTTCCAGTTTTAGAGTACAGGACTGTAGGCGATGATCGCGTAAGGCATTCTCACGCAGAATTAAACGGTTTAAAATTACCTGTAAATCATCCATTGTGGAATCGAGTAGCACCTCAAAATGGTTGGCGTTGTCGCTGTATCCTTATTCAGAGAAGGGAACAAGTGGTAACATCCGAAAGGGATGCACTAGGAAAATCAAAATCGATGTTGAATGAGTTTTCGAAAGAAGGAACTTTCGATTATAATCCAGGCAAAACCGATTTTATATTTCGTGAAAAAGGCAAAGGAAAACATGATTATTTCAAAGTGCCAAGACAATTTAATCAACAATTGGAAATTAATTTTGGCTTTCCATCTGTTGAAGAAGTAACAAGAAAATTTATATAGCATGCAAGTATTTATAAACAATTTAACCGATCAATTTGCACCCGTTGGAGTTTCAGAACTGGGTACAATTGTACATGATAATGTTGTATTTCCTGCAAATCCAAACGAAGATTATCCCGAAGTTGTTTTGAACGCTGTAACAATTCGTCACAATAGACCGAAAAATATTGTTATTTCTCAAATTTCAGGTCGTCAAGGAAATATAAAGGAGTACACAGGCGTAGGAGATCAAGAAATAGTAGTGACCGCAATAATTGCACCAAAGGCGCTTTCTGCTGCTGCTATTGCGGAATTAGTTGCAGGTGCAGCGGTAAATTTGGGAGGACAAGCAGCACAAAGAATATTATCACCAGTTCAAACGGCTGCGGGTGCTGTAGGTCTTACACCTGACAGCCAAAACAACGAGCTTTTGATAGCAATAAGGCGTTTAGATGATTTTCAAGGATCTGTTCCAATTGAAAGTAAATATATAAATAACATTTTGGGCGTTCAATTTGTTGTTGTTGAAGATGTAGCTTTAGAGCATTTACAGAATGGTACTTGGCAAGCTAGATTTAGATTATTAAGTGATGATCTTATTGACCTTGGCGATTACGGTGGATATGGAGGAGGTTCATAATGGGATTTAGAAAAATAGGCGATTTGCCAAACATAGAAAAAGAGCTAAAGCGATTTAATAACGAAATCCCTAAAATTCTAGCCAATGAAGCTAAGAATCATTATCTACTAGGTTTCGAAAAAGGAGGAGGACAAACGGACAAGTCTCAAGGTGGTTGGGCTAAAAGAAAACGTGAAAGGAGAAAAGGACCAGGAAAAAGAGCGATTCTTGTAGATACTGGACAATTAAGAGGCGATATCGATATAAGACGTACAACGTTTAAAGAAATTGTTTTGGGAACTCTTGATACTGATTATGCATCATATCACAATGAAGGAACTGAAATACATCCTCAGCGTGAATTTTTGGGTCCATCAAGAAAACTTGATAATAAATTTCGTAGAATATTTAATAGAGAACTAAATAAAAGATTAAAATAATGGCAAATTGGAGAAGCGATATAAAAACATTTTTTGAGAACATGATCGGTTCTGTTACTCAAGTTCAAAAATTTGGTGAATGGAACAATAAAGTAAGAAATGTAAGTGATGAGGAAACTTACAGCGGTGATTTAGCTGTTTTTTTTCAATATACTTCAATTGGATCTATGATTGAATACACGAACACCGAAAGAGTAAAACAAGCAGGTAGAACGCCTGTAGTGGTTACATTGTATTTGGTCTTTAACTCTTTTAATGAAGATGCTCAAGATTTGGCATATTCTTACGCACATTTAATAAACTGTGAGGTTTTAGGATCGAAACACAATTTAATCCATGGACGTATTTTAAAAGAAAGTGAATTGGAAGATGCTAATCACAAAGCGCAATACGTTTATGAACTTTCGTACAGATTTGAGGTGATTGAGAAGGTAGATTTGACTTTAACAGATGCAAATCCAGAAACTCAAGTTAATCCAGATCCAAACACAGGAAGAAGATTAAGAAGACAAGTAACGGTAACTTTTCCCGATTAAATTAGTTTTTTTATCAAAATTTTAATATATTAAAGTATGACGAAAAAAATACAGATATTTAATAATGTATCAGACGGTGTGCCAGAATTGTCTTTAATAGGCGATATTGGTATGTATGATGCCGAAACAATCGCTAAAGAAATAGGCGGTTTGCGCAATTTGTCGCTATGGGGTGAACACAAATTGTTAAGATTAAGAATTAATTCTTACGGTGGTTCAATCATGGCAGCTTATACAATTATTGAAGCAATGAACACCTATTATCAAAACGGTGGACAAATTGAAACAATAAATTCAGGTCGTGCCGATTCTGCTGCGGGATGGATTTTTGCATTTGGTACGCGTGAGCTACGTAAGATTATGCCTTTTGCGGGCATGGCTTTTCACCCTCCAATTTTGAAAAACGGTTTAAAAATGAATGATCTACCCGAGGATGATCCACGCCGTATTCAAATGAAAGAAGCTTATAAAAATCTAAGAGATATTTTCAAAGCTGCAACAGGCATTAAGGAGGACGACATTAAAAAAATAATGGATAACGAAATGTCTTTAACAGCAGATCAAGCAGTAAGTTTAGGATTTGCAGATGAAAAAGTGAGAATTTCAAATATGCCAAGTCTTAAAAATAATATGACACCTGAGGAATTTGTGAACTGTACTCAGGGTTTGGATTTTGATATAGTGAACGAGAAGCCTGAAAATGGCATTAGTATTAATAATAAAAAATCTATTAAGATGAGTAAGATTCTATCAGACTTATTGAATTTGCAGCCAGAGGCTTCCGAAGGAGCAAAAGAACAGGCTGTTAAAAACCTTATTTCAGAACACGATTCATACAAAGAAAAGTATGAATTGGAAAATAAGAGAGCCAATGAACTTAAGGCAGAGCTTGACGAATTAAAATCTAAATTTGAAGCTCAGCAAAATAAGGACATGATCAATTACATCGACAAAGTAATTGAACTTGATCCGACCAAGAAAGATAAGAAGGACATTTTGTTGAATATGGCAAAGGTTGACTTTGAATCTTTCAAGTTAATGAACCCGTTGAAAGACGAGAAAGGCGAAACAGTTGATATCACAAACGGTATGCAGCCTGAAAGTGGTTCGGGTGCAGGTGCTGAAGGTAAAGACAATGCCAAAGAAGAAGGTATCAAGAATGCAAAAGAATTCTACAATTTAACTCTTTCAGATAAGGAAAAATTGCAAAAAGAAGATCCTACAAAGTACGATCTTTTGAGGAATTCATACGATAATCATAGTTTAGAAATTTTTTAAATAATAGATCATGTATAGAGAAGCGTTTGAAATAATGAATAAGATTAAAGACCCGAAAATGAAAAAGGTCTTTCAATCTCACGGTTTAAAAGAAGATTCACTGGTTTATGAGGTAATGAAGAATTTGTCTAAAAATGAAGAAATGATGAATTCTACTGAACCACGTATGACCCTTTATTCTGCGGAAATTAATCAGTATTTATATCCACAATCTGATTTTATTATGAAATCTGAAAATGATGCAAATTTTGCAGCTAGTGGAGAGGTTCGTAAATTGCAGGATAGCGTTATAGGTCCAAACGTAACAAAAGGACGTTTTGCACCTTTAACATTATCAAACAACGATAATGCACCTCAAAAAACGGTTAAGATTCGTAAGAATTTAAGTCAAGATTGGGCTATTGAATATTTCCACACTGATCCTACCGTATTGAGTATGGAAACTAGTATGGAAGTTCCTTACGAAGCACGTCAAGAGCAATTAAAAGCTCACGCGGATATTTTACGTTTATCAATTGGTAATTTTGCCGCTGTAGAGTGGGCGCAAGGTGTTGTAGGTACTGCTACAAGTGCGATCAATATCGCAGCAGGAAACGACTTTTTCGTGTTTACTTCTGGTTCAGCACAAAGACAAAATTCAGTTCCAAATAACACAGGAAATGTTAGAAAGATTACTAAGCAAGATTTGCAAAATGTGCAAAAAGCTTTCCAACGTCAACAGATTTCTAGAGCTGCTAAAATGTATTGTTTACCAACAGTAGAGCAGTATAGCGATATGCTTGATATTCCTGATTTCGTTGATTACGAAAAAACTGGACGTCAATCTAAGTTGATCATGGGTGAAGTAGGAATGTTGTACGGAATTACAATTTTAGATCCTCGTCACCGCGAAGATTGGAATGCAAATGTATTGTACACGTACACTGCGGCTCAAGGTTCTGGTACTGCGGCTACAACCACTTTAACTAAGGTTGAAGATACTGCAAGTCCTGCGGCAAATATGACTTCTGCGGCGTTATTCTGGTGCGAAACTATGGTTAAAAGAGCTCAAGGTTCTGCAATTGTTTTCCCTTGGAATAATTCACCGATTTATATGGGTGATGTATATGCTGTCGAGCAGCGTTTCGGAGCGGTTAAAAAGCGTTTAGATCGCAAAGGTGTTGTTATGTTATTAGATAATCCATTTACATCATAATCATGGGAAAAGATTTTAAAATATCAGAAGACTATAACGGGGAAAAAATAACCCTTGCACTAAACATTAGACAGTTAAAATCTGCAATCGGTGCTTGTGAAGCGAATTCTTCAAAAGAAGTTTTGATTTTGAAGAAAAACGGCGAACCTTTATTTTTCTTTGAGGAGAAAAATGCAATTAACTGCATGTATCGCCACAATTTCCAAGGTTGCTTTAAAGTAGAATTGGAAACAATGGTTAACTTTTACGAGAAGAATAAGCCTAAGCAAACTCAGCCTAAAAAAACTGAGCCTAAGCAAACTGAAATCAAAACAGAAGGCGAAGCTTCTCAAAAATAGGAGGTAATCCATGGGACAAATTAATGTTAACATAGTAACTGGCGGTCTGGGTAGACAGACCGCCAATCAAGATACATGGGCGGGTTTGTTCGTCGAGGTAAGTGCTTTACCTACTAATTGGACAGCAAATCAAGTTCGTCGTATTTTTAGACCTGAGGACGTTGCTAGTTTTGGTATTACTGCTGACGCATCGAACGACTCTTATAAATTAGCTTATTGGCATATCTCTGAATTTTTTAGATTAGCTCCAAACGGCACTTTGTACGTTCAGTTAGCAACTAATACAGGAAACAACGACGAGCCTGCAACTATTGTAGCAGCGTTTAAAAATGCTGAATCTAGATTACGTCTTATTGGTTGTGTATTTTTTAATACTACAATTTCGACGGCTAATGTTACAGCAATGCAAACCGCATTGAATACAGAAGCTACAAATAATCAATTTCGCGCTAGAGCTGTTGTTTCGTATAAGAAAGATTCAGGGGATACGATCCCTAATTTTTCAGCCGCAAATAATCCGCGCGTGATGGTCGATATTGCAAACGATATTACAGCAAATGGACTAGCGGCTCAAGTTTTTGCAGCCTCTACAATTGGAATGTGTGGAGCAGCGGGGACGATTCTAGGACAATTAGTACGTTTGAGAGTTCACCAGAAAATATCATGGAGAAGCTTTCAAGTAAATTCGGGTACAAGGTGGCAAACTTTGGGCGATATTAACGGCGATAGTGTAGAATCTAAAACACAAACAGAAATTAACGCTTATGATACTCAAGGTGTTGTTTTGGTTGTGAGAACTCCACGTTTGCCAAACGCATATTTTTCAAGTGCTAGAATGGCAATCGCTACAAGTTCAGACTATGCAAATATGAATAACGCTAGAGTTATCGATAAAGCGATAGGTCTTGTTTATGATTCATTAGTGCAGTCTTTGAGTGGTCCTGTTTACGTGAATCCTGCAAACGGTAGAATTTCAGCAGAAACTATTACAAGACTACAGCGAGACGCTTATAACGCAATAAACAATAATATGATTTTGGGTTTAAGCGGAAACGACGTGGAATTATCTGTTGATGTTGCTACGGGTGCACTTTCACAAGAGGCGATTTTTATTGATCCAAATCAAGATGTATTAGCAAATAGTACAGTGACAGTTCAAATTCGTTTAGTTCCTGTTGGATCTGCGGATACAATTGTTATAAATATTGGTTTAGTAGCACAATTTAATAATTAAAAATCATGGCAAATAACAATACACCTTTTAAAATTCGTGGATTCTCCTATTCAGATGCAAAGATAGAATTCAACGGGGTCGATTTGCCAGGAGTTACGGCTTTCGATCTACCAGAAGTAAACACGAAAAACAATAATTACGGTTTGGGTGTAAATCCAGTTTCTCGCTCAAGCGGAATAAAGGAATATAATGGTTCAATGGATATGGATTTTGACACACAAAAATTATTGCGTGGATTTTCTCCTACGGGTAAAATGACCGATATACCTCCAGGGGTTTTAGTTTTATCCTTGGAAGCTGTTGACGGATCTAAAGAAATTGTAACGTATCCTTTTTTCCAATTTAACGCAACAGGGATTTCGGGATCTCAAGGAGATGAAAATTTAGTTCAATCGATCGACGTAATTTACGGCGGTTATGTTCAATCATCATTTTAATAATTAACACAGTATGGAAAATACAATTTTAAATCCAGTAGAATTAGCCGAAAAAGGCGATTTGGAAGCTTTGGAAGAAGGTGGAAAGTATGAAGTAATCGAGCTTAAACTTAAATATAAAAAAGAAGTTATAAGACTTGTTTGTCGTGCAGATTTCGATTTGCTTAAAAAGGCAATGAATTCCATGATGAATATGGATATTTCAGGAGATAAAAATGTTTCTGCTTCTTTAGATATATTTGGTGCAGGAGACAAGATTTTATTCTTTGGTGGATTATTAAACAAAGAAGAGGTTTTATCAAAAGCATCTTTGAGAATGAAAGCTTGTTCAAAACTTGGTGAATGGGTACAGGATCTTATGGATTTTGAAGATGAAGAAATAGAGGAAAAAAAAAGTTAAGCAATACTGAAAAGATTGATTGTATTCTTAATCTACTAGGGAAGAAACCAACCAATTTCCGAGAATGGCGTGAAATGCAAAACGACGTTGTCGGAGGGTTGGTTTTTTTTACGGAAATGATTCAGGAAGCAACGAGAGCAGGTGTAGCACTCGCAATTAATGATTGTTTTGGAGGAAAAAAATAATGGCACAAACTACGTATATAATTAGGCTTAGGGATCGAGTAACGAAACAAGCCCAAAGAATGCAAAAGTCAATTAATAGAACTGAAAGAAGCGCTAAAAGGTTGGGCAATACTTTGGATTTTGTTGGGAGAATTTCCGCGGCTGTTGCTGTTGGAGGAATTTTTAAATTTGGTGCTGAACTAGAGCAAGCAAAATTAAAATTTAATACTTTGACTGGATCTGTTGAAAAAGGTACAAAATTATTTAATGATCTACGAGACTTTGCAAACACTACACCTTTTCAAGATAATAGATTACAGAAAAATGCATCTACTCTACTAGCTTTCGGAAATAATTCTAAAACTGTTATTAAAACTCTACGTATGTTAGGTGATGTTGCCGCAGGTGATCAACACAGATTGGATGCTTTAACTTTAGCTTTTGCACAATCACAAGCTGCGGGAAGATTATTAG
>Ga0126339_10000065_pt1 | contig 37536 bp, 21 predicted proteins | sample OrbTmetagenome_2_FD_92532 | JGI IMG/M metagenome (GOLD analysis project Ga0126339, IMG submission 92532) | Coral microbial communities from Petempiche,Puerto Morelos, Mexico - Orbicella T R C metagenome | ecosystem: Host-associated > Invertebrates > Cnidaria > Coral | place: Petempiche,Puerto...
AGAAGCCTCGGTCGTTTCACGCCTTACCGCCTCCTGACACTTCCTAAAAGAAAACATTGCTAAAATTGTATTTTTTTCGTAAAGTACATTTATTAAGCTTTCTTATGATGTATAGTTTGTTGGAGTTTTATTGAAACTGGCGCGCGTACAATTTTTTTTCCAGAAGGGCACCCGCGAAGGTGGGAAGTAACCTTAATTGATGTGGCTGTTTAAAATTACAAATTGAGATACCTTTTTAGCATTTCCATGTCCATATTTGAAATCTTGATAAGCCAGACCAAAGTCGGTAACTTTGCAAACAAAGTTGTCATCAAGAAGAACATTACGAGCTGCAAGGTCACGATGGATTATCTACAAAAAGATATTATCTTAGATTTTGAATATGATAACTCTTCCCAAAAAGAATCATTCAGTTATTGCCCTTTTGAAACAAAAAACATCAATTTCACAGAAGCCTATGCCTTTTCTATAATGTTTGGAACTTGGGACCTTAATTCTTAATCAAATCTTCAGAAGAAGTCAGCGGTAGATTACAATTCAGGGATAGGAGATGAGCTAAACACTAAAACAATTGTAAAAGCTGCAATCAGCATTTTCAAAAGTTGACTGAAGAAACTTAACAACCTTTGCAATGTTCGAGCATTAAAAACGGTAATATATTTCCACTTCCAGTACATATCACTGTGTTGGACTCCAGATCAACTGGTGTGGGATCCAGACCTGACTACAACATCCTGTAGTGCTTTCGGCTCAAGCACTTTACTCTCACAATGCCTCTCCCACCCAGGTACATAAAATGGGTACCAGCAAATTTAATGCTGAGGGCAAATCTGCGAAGGACTAGCATTCCTTCCAGGAGGGTGTAGAAATACTCCTAGTCACTGGCCTAGTGGGTTAATAGACTCTAACACAAACTTCATCAATGAAAATATGCTTAAGAAAATCCCAAAACAACTAACATACTGATCTACCAGTTAAAGATCTAGAGTTTGTCCAAATGTGGTGTAAAATACAGACTCAGTAGGAATTGTAAGTGTTGGAGTCTTAGCTTGTGGAATTTTGTCGCAGTCAGATTTCTGAGAGATGTTTACTTACGCCTCTTGATCCAAGAAACACCATACCAGCCGCAATTTGTTTGGCAAACAGCACTAGGTCATATATTTCCAGCTCTGGAACACTCCCCTGTCCAAGATGATACTTATCATGAATTCCACGGCTTTTCCTCAGATAACCCAGCAGGTCACCACACGCCAAGTACTCCATGATCATCATTGGATGAACTAAGAACAAAATGGTAAACACTAAACACTACTTATCTACAATCAATTCATCTTTTGAGGTACTCTATATTTTTGGGACATTTGATAGAAGAAGCGGCCTAATGATAAGGGTACTTAAAAATATTGAAGGATCATAGCCAGGGTTGAGCATAATAAAAATTTAAAAACGATCTCTGGCTAAAAATGTTTATAGATATACGACCTTTCGACTGTTAGATCTACAGTCTTCGACGGGTAAAGATGAATGATGAAATATGAATATAAATGAGTAAAAATAAAAATAAAAAGAATAATAGTTAATTTACATAGTCCATTCTTTTTATTTTTACTCATTTATATTCATATTTCGTCATTCATCTTTACCCGTCGAAGACTGTAGAACAGTTAAAAGCTCGTATATCTATAAACATTTTAGGCCAGAGATCGTTTTTAAATTTTTATTATGATAAGAGTACTGTTAAGTACAAAGGATCAAGCAGTCTAGGTGTAGGCCCTCGGGGATGTCAATGTGCTGACGGTTGGGCAAGACATTTACCCTCATGTAACCTAGTCACTTAGAAGTAATATACAGAAAGACCGTGTTTGGCCACATTTTCACACACTGGCCACGTTGGGGGTAAACTATATATGAATATCATCCTATTCAGGAGAAGGAGCAATAGTGCAAGTCACTTCTTGCAGAATCCAGTGGAAAAAGAATTAAGTGGCTTCAGAATCCAGTGACTACAGAATGAAGTGACTACAGAATCAAATGGCCGCAGAATCAAATGGTTCTAAAATCCAGTGACTACATAACTAATTGGCTGCAGAATCCAGTGACCACAAAAGTCTTTTAATTTGAAGACTTTTTCCCGCTTAACAAGATAAAATAGACACTTCTAAAAGAATTATCAGTTTAGGTTTCACGTGCAGCTGATTCAAGTAAAGTTTCAGAGTAGTGACAGCAGGGCATAAACCTATAGATATTAATTAACATTTAATTTCAGTTATTGCATCTCTTTACCTTGGGTTGTAACACAGCCAATAAACTGAACAATGTTTGCCTGACGGTTATCTCCAAGAAGTTTTCCCAGCTCAATTTCTCTCATCAGAGATTTCCGTCCATCTTCCCCAGAAGTGGCTACAATGTAAGACCACAATATAAAATAAGGTACAAATCACTAATGGTATATAGGTATTTATTAAAAACTGAATCATTGGATAATGCAATTCGAGAGTTTTCATTGGCTTAGCCATCATGGGTTATGAGCCATTATACCATGCTCCACAAATATGGTGAGCATACGTGTGAATTTTTGGGGCGGTCTCTTTTTTATTTTAGTCTAGTTTTCTATATTTTGGGGGCGTTTATAATAAAACAATTATTCCACTCGCGCTTGTTGGATATGAGATGATTATAGCCAACTCAACGCTACATGCTTCATTGGCTATCTACCATCTCATATTCAATGCGCCCTCCTGGAATAATTGCTAAATAAACTATTGAAAAAATACAACTGTCATGCAACGGTTCAGCGAGCACTGTAACTACCACCATCTTTGTGTGGTCAAGGGGAATCAGAACTACAAAACTACGAGTTTGAATATGGTCACATTTGAAGCAACAACACTCAACACTTCGCAACATGCCACAACAGGGTGGCCAAACGCGTGCAACACGTTGCACCCAACAATGTTGCGTTGAAATGTTGCAATCGTTTGGCCGGGGCTTTAAACTTGCAAAACTACTCTTATATACTTCAAGTTGCAAAAAGCAAACAAAAACAATGCACAACTATTTTTCCTTCATTTCGTTGCATCTACACTGCTGTACATAAATATCATTTTAATGTAATTAAATATTTAATATATATTTAATATAGAACAATAACTAAGAAGTTTGAGTATCTTGGAGACCTTTGACCACACACAGAGGACAGTAAGCCTGTAGTAAGAGACAACAAAATTTTTAAAATATTCCTGCTTCTCTAAATGGAGTTAACAGTGGAAAGGAGCCTAACTGGACAAATGAACTGATACAAGTGCGAAATTAGTACTATTGTCACCAGCGCTTCTGAAATTAAACAAGGGAATCATTTTTTGTGCTATGATGCAAAACAGCCACCGATTGCCTGACTGCTAAACAGATAGAGTCTGTGTGTACATTACCAAATAGAATCGCACATGTCTGAGTTTAACCTGCTACTCCTACATGATCTTACGTGTGAAGCATTTTGCAGCAACTGTCCGATTTCCAGGTTTTCCATCCGGTTCACTCAAAAGTGCTTTCCAGACTGCTCCAAATGCCCCCCTGCCAATGACCTCTTGAAGTTGTAAACGGCCAACTGCAATCTCCCATTCATCCACTTCAACGTTACAGAACTGCATCTCAACTGCTTGCTCTTGATCAAATCTAAACAATTTTACCCAATACTTTATCATCACTCTTTGAATAAATTGTTAAAGAGAATCTTGCTCGGCCAATATATATGACTAAGCACTCAAAGACGAAAGGTCGACCCTAGCCTGCACCTATAATTATTAAAATTTTAAAGAGCTTTTTTTATTTAAAGGTAGAGGCAATTATTCAGATTAGTTTTGCAAGATTTTTTTAAAACACAAGGGTATAGAATTTCAGTATCAGAAATCATGATAACACCTCTTTGACAGCTTCAGTGCATAGTGGTATAGTAATTTCTCACAAAAGACACCACTGCTTTTACATGTAGGTTATCATTGAGGCGAATGTATCTTTTGGATTTTGTCAGTTCGAAGACATTCTGATGATAGTGCCCCTTTGAAAATAAATGTTTATTGGTGGTTTTAGGTAGATAGGCAAAAAGAGTGAAGCAAAAAAGTAGTAAAATAAAAAATGAGAGTTCACTTTCAACTTACAGTCTTGCCACAGCTGTATATACCCAGTGAAAGATAACGAAAGATACGTTTGTATGAAAGAAAGAAACAGAAGAAACAAACACAATAAAACCAGGTTTAATATAGGCCAGACCTTGAAATACTCTATACAGAGTCAGAGGGTGAGTTAAATTAACAACAACAACTATCATTTTGCCAAAGACATTTAATGGGGAAGGACACCCATGCTCTAAAAATTGGTATTTGCTGTATATAATGTAGCTAAATCAGCGGGCAACAATTTATCTCTAAGGCTAAGCAGTTTTACTAAAGTCGTGTGTTTTACATTACACTGAAATTGAATAGCCATTTCCAAGTTACCTTGAGCCTCTGTTTCAAACCGAGTGCTTGTGCAAAACCTTTCATATGATAATGAGTTGGATTTGCATGAAAATGTACCTGTAAGGGAAACACTTTTTCATTTGAATGGTCTCGCACAGACTTGTTTTGACATAGCGGCAAAAGGCAACTCAAAAATGGTCTATTTGTCATGAATCCTTGAATAGCTGTATGGTAAATCAACATCGACTTTTTCTTCCTTAAAACAAAATCTGAATATAAAAACAGAAAACTAAGATAAAAAAAAACTGTTAATCAGTTATCGTTTTTACTTGCTCTTCGACGTTTGCAAATGCACCAACCAACAGCAAATATAACAACGCAACCAAACAGGGATCCCACAATATAATACCACTCCACAGCCAGCCTGGCAATAGAACCTGAAAAGGGAGCCTTTAGTATTATTACACAAGCCTTCATTTTCATAGTTTTTTATGTTACTTATTGTTATTCTAGTGGGAAAAACACTGAATGGTTAGCCCACTGGACTTGAGACCAAGCAGTCGTGGCCAGGATCATTACATTGTGACCTCGAGAAAGACACTCTACACTCACTTTGCCCCTGTCAACCCAGCCTTGATTGTTCAAAAGCTAATTAGAGCCAACCCAAGAGGAACCTAAATGTGGAGGTGTCTGGACTTCCCACGCACCACAATCCACATAATTTATTTTCAAATAGTAAGCAGTTAGTCACACTATAACATACACTGATAAGGTACGATAAAAAGGATTGTTCCTTTAATAGATAGCCTGAAGCTTGCAAAAATGTAGGACAAGGCAATATTAATGCCTAGTTGATTACATGTACATTATGAAATTATATAATATATGTAATATTACAGCATTGTAAACTTCTCTGCCATCACTCTCCAAAATTTAGTCACAGCTAGTTCTATCCATTAAGTCATAACTTAACAGTGACAGGGCAAGACCACTTGCAACATGTTTCACTGCATGTTTCTCTGTGGACAAAGTTATTAAAAATTATTCTGTGTTTAATGAATGGAAAAAGCATCTTACCATTGACATTGATCTTCACAGTGGAGCGGGCCACAATACCTGGTCTGTTACGTGCTTCACAAGAATATTCCCCGCTATCACCTTCCACAACATCCTCAATAAAAAGTTCGCTCGATTTATCATCTACTCGTGTATCAATCTGTGCTCTCGGGATTACGTCATCATCATTTTTCTTCCATTTGATTGCCACAGTTACTTTATTGACTTTACAAGTTAATCTGAGCTCATCTCCTTCTGTCAGTTTTGGATAAGGCCTTGGGCTCACTTCGGCGCTGGGTTTTTCTTTTAAGTCAAACAATCCAACAATAGACAAAGGTTAAGAGATTCAAAACATTCCAGTAATTCATGGGCATATATGTTCAAAAGACTTTTTGGTGGATTTATTTTGGGAAGATCTTAATATAAAAAGTGAAGGGGGAGGGGGCAATTTTTTACCTTTTATTTTTATTTTTGGAATGTTGCACCTCAAAACTATTTGGGTTTATATTCGAAAATGATGTCGTGTATGAAAAAGGTTAGTGTAGACTAAGGTATAGTATAGATTCTAAGCATAATATTATGAATTCTACATGCAGTTATTAAGTGAACATCAAAGATAAAGGGAAAAGTTTGAAATTAAGACTCGGGTTAGGCGAATAAGACATCACATCCTAAGTACTCTTGAGGTTTACTTGAAGCGACACTATACGCAACTGAAAGTATCGCGCGAGTTACATGAACTTCTGATTGACTAGATATCCAGATACATCCAGGCCTGAAGTTATCTTTCTTCAGAACTAATTAATTTTATTTTGTAACTGCAATGATCGTATATAAGGTAGACTGTTTTTCTGCTTACCAAAGACATGAAGATATGCAGAGGAAGTTGTTGCCTTCGCTTTGTTTTCTGCTAAACACTTGTAGATGCCTTCCATTTGTTTCGTAGTGTGAGGTAACCCCAGGAATGATCCTTTATCAAGACTGGTTTGATTGACAGCTGATGGGAGGTCCCCATCATTGAATATCCAGGACAGTGTTGGCTTGGGAACACCTGTGGCTTTGCAGCTAAAGTTTGCTGGGTAGCCTTCAGGAACAGACTTGTTTCTTGGAGAAACATAAATCTGAGGAGAGACTATTGACCAGACAAACTCTTTTAAACTGATGGTCTAGGCTACATGTAGGGCAATCAAATAATTCAGCTATTAAACATATTTCACTTTGTTCTTTTTGTGAGCCTGAGGAATTTTCGCATTAACATCTATATAAAATCCAAAATCACACTGAAACATACATTTGAGCTTAAACTTCGAATAAAACATCCTTTGAAAACATATGGTTGCCAAAGACGCGTCAAGAAACCTAACCAAACCATTAACACAGCTTAACTTTCACGAAAAAGTCAAAAGTTTGACATCACAAATAACTTCAATGCTGTCTAAGTTAGAAAAGTTTGAAATCAAAAGGGACTTTAGGCACGCTCCAAGGTGAATAGGCTTACTGAACAATATGGCCAAGTACAAAATATTTGCTTACAGCCTTGCCCATTGGTCCACTGTTTTGTGTTATGTTTTTTTTCCAAGTTTAAAATAATGATTCTGATTTCATTTACGTGTTCCAAAAGCTCACAGCACTATCTAAAGCCAACTTACAAAAAATACAAGTTCCACTTGAACTTAACCATAAGAGGATAAAGAGTGGAAGAAAAGGAACAATTTCTTCAAAATTGCATTGAAAACAAAAGATCCTAGAAACCAAATCAATGTCTTTATAAAATCAAAATCAGGTGACATGTTTTCACCTTTGTCACGGTAACTTATTAACTTAATTAAAATTTAAGGTTATACTTTTCTCCAACCCCTGAAAGTAGTAAGGAAAGGTTTCTTTATTCAAAGGAATGAGGATTGTTGCTTTGAACATTTATAAGAAATTAAAATTAGTCATGATTGGCACAGATAAAAGTTTAAAAATAATGTTCAGTTTCCAATGGGGGGAAAAATGACAAACCCTTAAAAAATCAAATGTTACATAAGTATACTTTTTGTATACAATGAGTATACACCAACCCTATTCTTAAACTAAAGCTATTGATGACATCACTTGATTAGAAAGTGCAACAACTTTGAACAACTGAACCAAAGTTTCCATTAAACCAGTTCAGTAATTGATAGGAAACCATCCTCTTAACACTTTTATTCACAAGTCATTTGCATTACCTGTTACGTCAATCCAAAAGAATGCGTTAGTCTTCCCTGCCCAGTTTACAGCTGTACATTCATACAAGCCTGCATGGTCGAAAGTCACGTGATCTACAGTGTATGTGTTATTGTTACCAAGATCCACGCCATTCTTAGTCCAGTTAATCTGTAGCGGATGATCTCCCCTTTCAGTGCATTCCATAGTAAACGTGGAGTTCAGTTCAACGGATCGATTTCTGAGTTCAGGATGTAGTTCAGGTGGAGCTTGAAAAGCAAAAGAATTAACTGAAGAATTGAATTTGTTGTTTTCATGTAATTTCCAAGCCTTCATGTTGCTTTTTAAAACTAAATAAGTACACTAACTCACTTAAGGTGGCCAAACACAGTCTATGATACCTGTGTTTCATTCACTATCTTGTTTTAGAAACCCTTGATACTATAGTCGCCAAAATTGGCAACACCCAAGTTAACAACACTAACGTTTGTTTGATAGTTTAGCTGACGTATCTGCCATTGCCATGGCAACACAAATAAATATAAACAGGCTTAAAAAAAATCAGTTTTGTCTCTTTGCATAAAATTCATTATTTGCATGCACCAAGCTCGTTACAATGCCCACAAGTTAAACTATTTTAATAATAATAGATAAAGAGATTTTTAATTATCCCTTGTTGAAAGAAAACAGGAATATCTGGAATTTTTTCTGCTAAATTTCTTTTTTTTTCAATACTCCAGTTGCATATTTCCAAAAGTATATTCTTGCCAAATGTTGTGAAATTCTAAGGAGATGTTTTTGAGAAATAGGCTTCTTTCCAAGAAAGCTATTCTGCACCCACTCCCAATTTTTTTACTAACTACGCATGCCCTGCATTTAACTGGTTTTAACTGGTTTCAGGTTTACAGATCTTATGTTTTGGCATGTATTATAAGGATGAATATCTTTCGAATGTTTGAAATTAAAATTCCTGTCAACTAAACAATTTAAAACCTGAAAGGTTCTAAATTGCTTGGTTGCCTGGAATTTTAATTTTAAAAAACAGCAGCAAATGGTGAAATTTACCCCTTGTGGCCATGCTAACCTAGACAAGCTGTGTAAGAGCATTGGTTGCTGCTCAGGAAGTGCTTAAGTTTATTTCGAGTACTCTTGGCAGCCCATGAGTGTGCATTCAGTTGTAGCCCCTCCAAGTGACATCTACATAATTAATCAATGATTTGCGTCGCCACGGCCTTGATGGAAAGCACCCCTGTTTCTCATGAGAGTAAGGTTTTAATTTGTTGGAGTGAGCAATATAAAATTCTAAATAATGCTCTTCATGGTTAGTATATCGATGACAATTATTATTAACTTACTTTTAACTGTTATATGTTTGCTGTCAGTGAAATTACCACCAGCATTTTGTGCTATACAGGTGTATCTCCCTTCGACTCTGTCTGTTATATTTGTTAAGAGCAGAGTTCTCTTCAACTCGTCAAACAGAAGGTATCCATATTTAGAAATGGTTGGTTGTCCTTCAGGGTCTCCAGTTTTAAAAATTGATAGTTCTGGTTTAGGGAAGCCTTTAATAATGTTACAAGTCAGGTTGGCACTTTCTCCTTCTTGCAAGGGCTTGTTTGGCCCTAACATCTCAATAACTGGGCGAACTACAGAAAAGAACAGTAAAACAATTAAACAGCATTGGAAGATAAAGATATAAATCATGATAACTTTTTAGAAGGTTTAAGCAATGTCCAAAACCAGCAACTAGATTTCTAGTCAAGGAGGTTTATGGAAAAAAAGTTAAATATATGGAGACTTTACCCCCAGGACTCCATCATAGCCTTTTATATATCATTTATGACGGAAAAAGTACCCCTGTTACATATCTGCCATTGAAAATGGCACCCCTTTCGTTTCATATATCTAGATGGTAGGAACACTGCATCCCTTTTCTACAATCGTGGGCTGAGTAGCCCTTAAATAAAAAGTCCGAAACTCCAGTCTGAAAAAGTGTCCCTCATAGGTAGAATCTCCCCAAACCCCATTCCAGGTTTCTAATTCCAAAGCCATCAAAATGCCTACTCCACAATGGATCATTTATTTCTATTTGGAAATAGACCAAGGATTTCTTTTGAGCAATAAACAATTGCTCATAAATCTCAGTCTATGCATACATTGCATGGAAGTGCCTTCTAAATACAGCTGTTCATGAATATCGTTTATAAAGTTGTCTGTCAAAATGCTTGATTAAAGTACACTGTATTTCTCACTCACTTATGACAACAACATTGATTGTTTGTTCTTTTGTTGTAACCCTTTTACTTCCTTTACTTTGTCTGAAGGTGCAGATGTATGTTCCTTTATCTTGTGGGTAAACTGGATTGATGTACAAACTTCCATTAGAAAGTTGTGTGAATCTTCCCTTGTCCAGTAGTACGTTATCTTGTCTCTTCCACTCAATCTGCGGGGTTGGAGTTCCTTCAGCACTACAGCTTATAATCCCAGAAGCACCAGCGCTAATAACTTGTTCAAGGTTTACCTCAGTAAATCTTGCTATTAGAAGAAACAGTGCAATTGTTTTGATGAATGTCTGAAACTACTGTATCTTGAAACAAGTTTAAAAAATTAAATCTTATCCTAGTGGTTAACTAATTGAATTTTAGATTTACATTTACATAGACTTATTGAAAAAGAGAAACATTAATGTTCATTGAAATCAGACTTGAGGTCATCACAGGTAAAATCATCACTTTATGCAATTTCAGGGACAAAATATAAACCCTAAATCTTGTCGGGACTTTGAAGATCTTCACATTTGTTTACATTTTGGTGAGATTTTGGCGAGCTATACAGCAAATGTTCCCAAAATTTGGTTTGACTGAACAATACCTTCATTTGGAGTAAACAAAAGTTCAACTAAACAAAACAAGGAAAATGAAAACGTCTTTGGTTAAGGTAGATCGTCTTCGTTTACTAAACCACACATGATTAGGTTACTCTACTTGAAATCCTTTATGTACAGTGAGCAAAAACGTGTCTATGCTAAGGGCAAGTTTATCTCAGTGAGCTCTTAACCAAACCAGCACTTAGAAGAAAAATGCTTTAAAATGTTAATTAGATTATGCAGAGATGAATGTCAATTAACTACCAGACTTAAATAATTTGAAAAGTATTATAGTTGTTAATTATTTCTTTTCCGACCTAGCCCAATTTCTGGAAGAGTTTTATTGGTTACCCTCATTTAACAAAAATAAATGTTCTCTACTGTGCCATTGGTTAATTGTGTAGTTGCACATGCTGTAAATGAGATCGTGTATATTTATGTGTGACAGGTGTACACGATCTGTTGAAGATTGCTTGGCTCTATGGAGACAAAATCGTATGCATTTATAGCTTGGGAGGACTCCCTGTGAACATGTCGGGATGCTCTCATTTAGGGTATAAATCAAGGATTCTGGTCTCACTTAGGGTGTTGATGACAAAACGCCATTATTCTTAGCTGTCAAAGTATCTTTTAGTGTCCACTTAAACAAAAGAAAAGCTCTTATTTCCGTTGTTCAGATTGATTTCTACCAGTCTCACAAGTCCAGTCTACTAACACAGGCTTCTTTCCTCAACAGCAGCTGGTAATCCGAGTCTATTCAAGTTTACATGTAAGTGGTATCTTTAAGGGGTCAAATAAAGCTCGAGCAATGCCCAGATTAGTCTCCTTTTGGGGTTTAATTCAAATTTTTAATTCAATAATTTGAGAATCTCATTCACCCCAAAGGTGGTGAAGGTGCGCATTTACAACCAGACACATGTGGACAGGCTGGTTTCCACTAGCGACAAAGTCGTAGTCAGAATCGTAGTCGGAGTGATAAGAGAGCTTAGGACCTAGCGAAAATCGGAAATCGGAGTCGTAAGCGGGATTGTAAGCTCAACGAAATCGGAGTCGGAAGAATCAGAACGTTTCCATTTCTTCCGATTCTGTTTACGACCCCGTCACTTATAACCTAGTGAAAACTAGATTGTCGGAGTCGGAAGCAGAAGCGGAAGAACCAACCAATCACAAGGTCCGGAATTGAACATTGGGATTGGTTTATTCTTCCGCTTCTGCTTGCGACTCCGACAATGCAGTTTTCACTAGATCGTAAGCGACGGAATTATAAGCGGAATCGGTGTTCTGCTTCTGACTCCGTCGGTTTGATTTTCACAAGATGGTATCACTCTACACCTCTGATTACGACTCCATCTACCACTCCGTCGCTAGTGAAAACCAGCCTTAAATGACCCAATTACTCTACCTAGCAAAAATAAGTTGGCCTACCATTGACATAGATGGTGTAGTATCGAGTGTATTCTAATCCCCTGCATTCATAGGTTCCTCCATCAGACAACTGAACGTTTTTAATGGTCAATTCACCATTTTTGTTTGCCTCCATCCTTGTCTCAGATGTAGAATTAATCTCTTGATTTTTGTTATTGAACCAAGTTATGTGATTGGTTTCATTTTCTAAGGAGCAGCGAATAATTTCGCTGCTGTCAACATCCAAAAATTCTTGACCCACATCCAAGATAGTTTTGTCCTCTGAAAGAAAAGACTTATGCTTGGCACATTGTGATATGCGTAAGATTCTCAATCCCAGCATGCTTTTAAATATAATTGACACAAGATAAATTTCGCTTAAACAAAATGCTACAAGGAGTCAGCAACCATTTGTGATACAAGGGGGTACGTTGAGTTGTTGCCAATAAGCTAAATATTGTGATCACATAGTTTTACTAAGAAATTCTTATAATAATATAATTTTTATGTCTTTGTCAGAAGTGTCTTCCCACATTTCCATCCTATCACAGGTATCAAAATTCTGATTGGCATCATTGCACTGAATTGGGTCCTGGTGTACGCATCAAAATGCCCAAAAATGGTATGGTACATGTACATTATTTCATTGCAAAACTAAGTTAGTTCAGACGCCAGTTAAAACCAACCAATCAGATTGCTCCATTGCCAGTCCAGTATTCTCTAAGTACCGGACTGGGCACCGCCCAATGATTACACACAATCACTCTGGAAGATTTTCTGTAGTTTTTCAGCAAGTTCTTTCAAAAATGTAACCCATAAGGCTTACAGTTTTGAAAGAAATTGTTGTCACATGCAAGATTCCTTTTCTTTCTGTTCCAACTCTCTTTCCCTTCCGTTTTATTTAACATTAGAGATGAGAGATGTGTACATGCCTGGTCAGCTCCTAATCAGAATTGCATTTTTTGAAGTTTTCGATGTTTTTCCCGTCCATGATTGTGGCCCTCGGTCTTTTTTATGCACACCTCGCTACTCTCAAACCATTCTGTCAAGACCCCGGGCAGGTATTCGCCAAGTATGACAAGGTATTCTCCGGGTATGACCCTCAAACTTGGTAAATATGATATACATTTCATAATTTATCTTCTGCCTTTTTGAACTTTTACTAGAAACAGGTTTATCTTGTCATGAAAACTAACACCCTCTAAGAACTTCGACAACTAGGATCCACAATGTACTGATGATATTCAAGGACTGACTGTCCCTGTGGCACAATGATGGCAAACGCAAACTCATAACGTGAGACTTTGTTAGGTATAGCATCTTCCAGTTGCACACCCTTCCTGGCACCTTTCCCTGCATGAAAGGTGTTGTGAGATTGCAATTTACTTAACGTGGGCTTAATAAAAGAGTTGAATGTATTATTAATTTATGTCATGGTTCCATGGTGATCAAACAAAATGGAAAGAAAATCTGTTGTGAAAAACGTTTTTGCTATTACCAGCAAGAGCTAAATAAGATCTCAAGAAACTACATGTAAGACTTGCAAAGACCTACATGTAAAAAAATCTATATGCTAAAATGGTCACTTACTTTTTGGTTCACACAATGCCTGAGCACCTGTGTCATCATTTTGACAGTCAACATTTAGCTTTCCATCAGTTCGCTGGCAGGATGCCAGCTCGGGCTCATTTCCATTGCAGGCTACATCAGACATTACAAAAGGAATGTCCTCATCCTTGACATCTGCCACTACAAATTCAGCCACTGCACGTTTGAAGCCAAGTTGACGACAAATAACTTTTACATCTTCAAAATTCCATTTGTTCTGACAGATCTTTCCCCACTTTCCATTGTAAAATACTTCCACTCTCCCACCATATTCTAGATTTGTTCCATTTAAACGTACAGGAACTTGTGACAATACAAAAAAAAATATTAACAAACTGCTTAAAATTAGTAGATTTAGGGTCATAAAACCAACCCTATTTTCCCGTAAAAATCCCAATCCTCTGTCTCAGAACTTGCTTCCTGGTAGCAGCTAGGTTTCAGATTAAAAAAACGTGACAAACATAAAGTTTATCCAGCCAGTTTTAGAAGTTGCTAATTTCGTTTTGTTGCACATAATTTTGTAACTAATTTGCACAATGTCAAACTGTAACCTTAGGTATTTGCAAAGAAGCAACAACAACAACAAAATAGGTAGCTTTAATCCACAATTGGTGGACTAACTGACTTATGAAGAGTCAAGGCCAGGTGGGAAGAACAAATCAAATGGTTCCTGGAGTAACAGCTAGCCACTTCATTTCTTTAATAGAGGAGCTCCGGCGGCCCGAAGGGCTGCCATGGGGAGCCTCATACTCATATAGGAAAGAAAAGGAAACCCATGAGTGATTTTCTCGTGGTTATCATGGCTAGCAGAATTGCTCGTAGGCGCGTGCGCACGACGGCGACAGCGACGACGGCGTCAACGGAGTCGCGCAACATGGCGGCCATACTCCAAATAATAGGTTAACAGAGACAAGCAGCCTTGGTTTACCGTGTACTTCTTTGATATTGGACATCCATGTTGTGATCAAGTGACACCTGTCAAAACAAGGAATCCGCTGACCAGTAGCATGTTACCATATCACCGGCTCAAGTTAACAGCTCATCGAGGTCACGTGTTTTTTGATGTTGACTGCTGACCAAGTGATGGTTTTCGATTGGGGCTTATGTCATGTTAACTTGTTGAAAACAGGGCAGGATTCTTTGGAAGCCGGTTAACGCTGACCCAGGGTTAAAGTTAACCAAATTACAATTTTTTCTTCTATACAAATGTTTTCTGCTGCTTTGTTTTGTGTATATAGTGATTATGAAAACTCAAAACAGAAGGCAAACAATATACAGAAAACCTCACCGCAAAGTTAAAAACCTAAATCAAAGTTCTACCTTTTCCTGGGTTAGCTTAGTCGGGCTCTGAACAACCTGGCCCAGGAGCTACGTATAATATAAAATGTATATTACATTTTGGCTTATTGTAAACTTCCGAAAGTAACAATCCTTATTACTTTTGGAATTAGCAGCTTTTGGGGCTCGTTACTTTCAGGGGTCATTACTATCAGAGGTCATTACTTTCGGGTAGCCAGAAACGTTATATGAAGTTGGTAAGACTGTGCTGTTTTTTACGAAATTAAACAGTTCTTTATTAATAAAATATTAAATTAAATTCTTCATCTTTCATGATACACTACTATGTTACTCCTGCTTTAACAATATCTCGGTGTGTTAGCCTTGTTTTCAATGTAAATTTAAAACATGAGGCCTAGAGGCCTTAATGCGGATGGTTTTTTTAAGTTTGCAGTGATCATCGTTGGTTTCTGTGCGAAGAGTGAGACCAGGTAATGAAATTAAGTGAAAATGGTGAATGATTTTTTCTAAAGAAAAGAGAAAACCTTAATTGTTGTTATCCCACCCCCACCCCCACCCCCCTCTAAGAACCTCGGGCCATTGAATTTTTGTGGCAAAAAGTCTGTACATTTTTTCTGTGCGCAGATTTTGGGGGGGAAATTTCCAAGCCCCCCACAAACAAAGATTTGGCTTTCTTGACAGTTCCCTTTTCCTTTATGCTACGATAACATTTACGACGATTCTTCTGCGACACCTTGCACGTGCTCAGAAGTGAAAAACAAACTTGCGGTCACACGATCTTAAAATATCGGGAATAAAGACAAGTAAATACAAGAGTGAAGGGAATTTCTCACATATAAAAAAGCTCCTGATGACTTGTGTGATCTTGGCTTGATAGGAGTCACATAGAGAGCAAAATTCAGAGACTTCCCTTAATGCATTGATAGGTAATGTAAATATATTCAGAGAGCTGTGACGAAACAATTAACGTAAAGCCAGCAAATTCTTGGGATGAACATCTTGAAAATCTCGTTTTAAAACAGCACTTATACTGGAAAAGAAACAACTTTTCATTCAGATATAGATAAAACGACCTCGAGCAAACAAACACGCTCTTTCTACGTGAGAAAAGAAATCAGAACGCTGGTAATTTTCTGAACGCTTTTTGCATACGAGTCGCCTGAATCGAATTACAACACATGGATCCTCTTGAATCAACATATTGTTTTCTATTATTCTGAACAGTTTATTGCGAATGTCACTCCGTGTTTTCTACGAGCCGTACAGTTCTCATTCGGCTTGCTATGCATGGCTTTGCTCGTTCTTAAAAATGAGTGCTAGTTTCTTAAGACGCTGCTGTCTGATCTGGAAGCATAAACAACATACATTTGAGACATTTGGTCAGATGAAGTAAGTTGCAGGGTAAACAACAAGTCCTTCCTCAAGCGTTCAAAACGCTTGTTCGGGTTTAAATATAATTATTTCAAATCGAAGCAATACGAAAATGTATTAAGCTCAAAACAACGAAATCAACGTTTATACTAATAACTAAACAAGAGGTTATTTCGATGGTTCTTTATTATACACCTTCAAATTTTCTTTGAACACATGCAGTCCACCTAACGTGCACTACAAAAAAAAATGAAGGTGTTTTGCTATGTTCTAAAGGCAGCGAAATACGAGAAACAAAAATCCGTATCTCGTATATCACCGCTTAAAGGCGGCGACGATATATTCGATACAAAAACTCTCAACTTGGCTGATGTTTCGAGTTTTTCACCTTGCGTGATCAACTTTGTTGTTGCGAATAGTTAGAGAGCAGGTCTACTTTGAGCAACAAATTTTGGATTTGCTGCTCGTTCATCAAACTCACAACTTGTCACGCATAAAATTTGCTCACATTTCGCGACAAGTTGAGGGTTTGTGTATCCCGTGGAGCCGTCTCGGAGCTTACCACATGAAGCCCTCCTGTTGCGACAAAATCAACCTTGAATCTGGATAGAAAACAACAGGAGCTACCATTGGCTACAATGTAATTACCTGTAGCCAATAACAACTTGCGTCGCAATTTACGACTACCCTGAAGCAAAAAAACAAAACAAAGCAGCCCAATTTCTAACGCGGTTGCTTCTCATCCACGTAATAAAGGTTCCTTTTAATTAGCTCTTATTGAAAATGATACAGCGTTGTCAATTTTAATTTACAGAAAAGTTCTGTTAGTACATTCCTGTTAGTGAATGAAAATTCTACAGTTTTTGTTTTAACACAGCACAACATGAATTGACAAAGCATGAATCGAATTGACATTTCACAAGGCTTTGTGCAAGAGCGATACCTTCCCGTTGAAGAGTACCTCGAATCAAGTGATGGTATGGTAACTTTCGCTCGACTATTGAACCTCGGTCTCACTATTTTCGGTGGGGTCACTTTTTTCAGGGGGTCGCTACTTTTGGGGGTTGTTACTTTTGGAAGTTTACGGTATTCAATGAGAACTCACTGCATAAAACTAAGAAATTAAGGCAGATAGAGGGGATGGTAATTTGTACCAAATTAGACTTAACACATTAAACACAAAGTTGGGCCAGGCTAAGTCATACATCAATTAATTACCTTTACATGTTAATTGTGTTTTGCTATCAATGTTACTCCCGCATTCTGTTAGTGTTGTACAATTAAAGTGGATTGATGTGTTTGAAGTATTGCTGCTGTCTGTGTGCCACATGCCATTATCATAACCAACATTGTTAGCTGAGTAACCCATGGCCTTGCAGGTCAAGTTTTCTTCATATGTATCCCAACTTCTGGTGCAAAGTTTTTGCCAGCTACCATTCTTGTAGATTTGCATTATGCCACGAGATGGGTTCTCTCCTGACTGAAAACGTAGTGGAAATGCTGATGAAAGAAAATGATACAATGGATTTTGTTTTAGAAACTTGTCCAATTGATTCTATTACTTGTGGCAAATTCCATCCACACAGTAAATTACTAATGTTAATGTCTACCTTCATGACAGCTGGATATGTTGTTACACTCCCTCACAACTGCTTTGTTTCCATTGCATTTCTTTCCACCATGTGCTGGCTCTGGATTAGCACACTCTCTTGTTCTTGCTTGTATGCCACTGATTGTCTTAGTACAGATACTCCATTGACTCCATTTGCTCCAGCCACCATCAACTTACAAATAAATGTGTAGGAGATCAAAACAGACAAAATAATTTTACAATATGTCCACCTATTTTTGAAATACTTACAGCACTTACCAAGGTTATAATTTTCTTTCCTGAGTTTTTCGAATTTACCAACTACATTTCTGCTTTGTTTAAAGTCTCAATAAATTAATCAATCAATGGAGCAATCAATCAGTCAGTCAGTCAGCCATCGATAAATGCAGAGGTTGATCCATTGACATTGTCAAGATACTTCACCTTGGGCTGACACTTTGTCGCGGTGGTGGAGCTTGTGTGTCTCAATGACCCAGAGAGCTGTGCCGGCGGGGACTTTGGTCCCTGGCAGGTCTAATTATGCCGGATTGGTCGAAGGGTAGAGGCCAGATGAAGAACAGCCCCTGGTCCTCCAGGTTGGGGGTTGGGCGGTGGGCCGATAATCCGCTTCCGGAAAAAGGAACATATTATAGAACCCAAGACTAGAATTACCATTGCGCCCTATCGGGAAGCAGGGGTACAAGATGCTAACACATAAACCGCCGATGAAGCATAAACCGCGTGTGTGAAGATCGGGCAATGAAATGTAAGGACATTGTTTGAGACTGGTAAGTGTGCTTAGGTGATCAAAGAGATGCAGAGAAATGGTATTAGTATTCTGGGAGTAAATGAAATGAGATGGAACTCTTGTGGGAGGTTGAGAATAGCTACAGGAGAAACTGTGCTGTACTCAGGAATGGATGAAGGTGAAAATCATGAGAGAGGAGTTGGCTTCATTCTGTCTAAAGAAGCTGCACAATGCCTGCTGGAATGGGAACTGTCGTTTGAGAGGATAATCAGAGCCAGGTTCAACTTGAGATGGCAGCAGGTCACCATCTTGCAATGCTATGCCCCAACAAATGAGGCAACGGAGGAGGCGAAGGACGATTTTTATGACCAGCTACAGATGGTTTTGGAGCAGGTGCCATGCAGAGATGTGATCATCACGGGAGATATGAATGCTAAGGTGGGGATGGACAATACAGGTAGAGAGGTGATGGGTAAACATGGGGCAAGAGCTGAGATGAATGAAAATGGTGAGAGGTGGGCAGACTTCTGTCAGGCAAATGAGCTGGTATTCAGTGGAATGCTGTTCCCCCGTAAGGAGTGTCACAAGCAGACATGGAGGTCTCCTGACGGTGTTATTGTGAACCAGATCGACCACCTGGCATTTAGCAGGAGATGGAGGAGCTCACTGCAGGACGTTCGCGTGCTGCATGGGGCAGACGTTGGGTCAGACCACCATCTGTTGATGGCAAAATTCAGGCTAAAGATTGCCAAAGTGAGAAAAGGGGAAAATGGCCGAGTGCGTTTCGAGGTCAGCAAGCTGAAAGACTTGGAGGTTAGGAACGCATTCAAGCTAGCGCTGAACAACAGATTTGAGGGTCTGCAGCAGTTGATGGAGGAGGAGGAGCTGCTGCGAGCAGGTGCTGGGTAGGGCAAAGGCAAATAGCAAGGAGTGGATCAGAAAGGAGGCTTGGCAGTGAAAGGTGGTAGAAAACACCACGAACATGGCCAGAACGAGAAAGCAGAAGAGAGATGCAAAGAAAAGGCACCAAGAGCTGAATAGGGAGGTGAAGAGGAGGTGCAGGATAGACAGGAGGGTATATGTGGAATCAGAAGCTGAGAGAGCCGAGGAGGCTGGAAAGAGAGGTGATGCAAGGACTTTGTACAAGATCACCAGAAATCTAAGTGGGAGGTTTCAGAATACATGTAAGCCAGTGAGAAACGAGGCAGGCGTGTTGCTCAGGTCAGCAGAGGAGATGCACCGGTGGAGGGAGCACTTTCAAACAGTGCTTGACCACAAAGAGTAATTCAACCTGCCAGAGGTGGAGCCAAATGACGAGCTTAACATCAGGACAGGTCGCATCACACGTATTGAAATCAAGAATGCTATAAAGAAGTTAGAAAACGGGAAGGCTGCAGGATGTGACAACATACCACCAGAAGCAATTAAGGCGGGAGGGGACATGTCAGAGGAGGTTCTTTTGGACCTATGCAACAGGATATGGAGTTAGGAGAAGATATCAGAGGAATGGAAGGGTCTGATAATCAAGCTGCCCAAGAAAGGTGATCTGAGCTACTGTAAAAACTGGTGTGGCATCATTTTGCTGAACATGGCAAGTGAGGTGTTTTGCAGAGTGATCCTGGAGCGCATCAAGATCGTGCTGGATGAAAAATTGAGAGAGGAACGGCGGGCTTCCGAGCTGGCTGAAGCTGTACGGATCAAATAGCAACACTGCGGATTATTGTGGAGCAGAGCATCGAGTGGCAGTCCTTGTTGTATATCAACTTTATAGATTTCGAAAAGGCTTTTGATGGTATCAGTAGAGAGGTTTTGTGGAGGTTGTTGCGGCATTACGGGATGCCTGACAAGGTGGTCACCATCATCAGAGCTCTCTATGAAGGTTTTTCCGCACAGGTGGTACACAAAGGAAAGAGGACCCAACCACTGAATATGAGGACTGGGGTAAGACAAGGCTGCCTGCTATCTCCCCTGCTGTTTCTGGTCGCCCTGGATTGGGTGACGAGAACAGGAAGAGAGGTACAGGTATTCAGTGGACCTTTACGACATCCTTAGAAGACCTTGAATTTGCCAATGATCTGACCCTACTGTCGAACAGAATACAGGATATGAGGGATAAGACACGGGTCTTGGAGGTACAAGGTGCGAAGGTAGGCCTGAAGATCAATGCCACCGAGACAAAGTCGCTGCGTACTGGTACCAAACGTGGCGATGGTGTGTCGGTTGCAGAGGGGCGGATTGAGGAAGTGGATGAGTCAACATACCTTGGGAGAATTGTAAGCAAGAAGGGAGGCACTGACGAGGACATTCAGGCACAAATTGGAAAGGCAAGACAGGCATTTGCGATGCTGAGAACAATATGGCGATCCACAGCACTAACAACCAAGACCAAGCTGAGAGTCTTTGGGTCAAATGTGAAGGCGGTGCTCTTGTATGGTTCTGAAACTTGTAGGTTGACTAAACGATTGGAGCAGAAGTTGCAAGTGTTCATCAATAAGAGCCTGAGCAACATCTTGCGGATTTGGTGGCCTAGGAAAATCAGCAACAAGGAGCTTTGGAGACGAACAGGGCAGTGACCGATAGAGCAAGAGATAAGACAAAGAGCTTGGGGCTGGATCGGCCACACATTGAGGAGACCAGATGGACATGTAGTCAAGAGGGCACTGGAGTGGAACCCACAGGGGAAGCGAAAGAAAGGTAGACCCCAGCTCACCTGGAGGCGCACAAGAATGGCAGAGTTGGAGAGGAAACATCTCACGTGGAATGAGGAAAAGGGCACTGCACAAAATAGGGTTAGGTGGCACGCTCTAGTTGAGGACCTATGTTCCACTAGGAACGAAGAGGAATAAGTAAGTATTGTCAAGATAAACGTTCCAAGATCACTCAGATAATAGCGACTTTAAGATATGGTACGGCTAGGCTGTAGTACGGCCGCAGATAGTGAAGATCGCTTCAGGTGACATCATGACGTGCGTACCAGTACACCTTTCCTGCCGTAACCTTGCTTTCTACTACAGAAAGTGCCAGGTTTCACGTACTCTTCACTACGTGAGTATAAGCCTGCTGTTTACTTCTCATTTTAACGCATTTTTCACTGTTTGAACAACCCAGTTTGAAGATAAAGTTCTCAATCACAAAAATCAGTTCTAAGATATCATTTCTTTGTCATTTGTACAGAAAATTTGAATGATTTTAACACTTATCGCGAGATGATCAATTCAGTCATATTAGTATCGGGCGAAACAGCCGTAGACAAGAAAACTTCGTATGTACTAAGCTGAACTATAATTGTTTATTACTGTTCAAAATGTATTTTATTATAATCAAAAGTTTTGTATTGTCGTGCTTATCAAGTAATCATTGTACGCACAACCTGTCCATGTTGAAATCGACACACTGAATCCACCTTTTTTATATCAGTGTAATTATCTTGTTTTGTGATTGGAATTACAGGCGTTTCTATCAAGTTCTAAAAGGCAAATCTGCGTTCTGGAGATGTAAAACGGATACAGGAGAAGGAAATCATTGTCATTAATCAAGCCTATTTCGTATGAAAGTAGAATAATCTCTGGTTTCCTTGAAAGTAGTCATTTTTGTAACGACACGTAGAGACTGCACATACCATTGCTGTACAGCAAAATCTTAATCATTTGAGTTTGGCGGGTGAAATACCGTTGTTAGCCTAGTCCCTCACAGCCAAAGTAGCCGTAGTAGCATCTCGCCGTAGCGTATCTTAAAGTCCCTATTGTGCATAAAAGGAACCTAATGAAACCTACAATGTAACTGAGGGTAGATTCAAGGATTTCTTTGATGCACCACGATTCAAGTGATCTCGGATCATTGATCCCAAAGGAATGCACCATAAGATCAACCTTTATGATTGCGAGGCTTAAGGGCCTTCTTACTTGGACAACTGTTTATGTTGCATGACTGGGACTCAGAAAGCATTCCTTGGCAATCATGGCCATCCCCTTGTGGAGGAGGATTGGTGCATGACCGCTGTCGAGCTTGATTTCCACCACCACATGTCACAGTACACCTGTCCCAGGCTCCCCAAGATGACCAACCTCCGTCAACTAGAAAATTAATATTTTAAATAGTTAAATATTTCCTCTATCCAGGAAATTGCCAATTCAAAATAAGAACAATACCACCAGGTGAATTGTTGTTTAACGTAGATAAAAGTAACTGAAATGGGTACAACTTCTGTGCAATCAGTGTTGCACACGACTCACAAATTATAATAGACCATATTAATGATAGTCATGATGTTTGTTTTCACAACACAGTGCAAATTGGGGGCAACTAAGTCAAAAGTGACAAATTTCAACTATTGCAGTTTCTAGTACATAATTTTCATATTACCACGCTATGCTTTTAGTATTGCTAGTTAGAAAACACCTTGCAAGAAAGCACAAGCTGAAAGCATTACTTCTATAATAGCAGGAGGAAGCAGTATGGCTGAGTGGTTAGGGCACCAGACTTGAAATCCAGAGGTGGAGGGTTCAAGACCCGCTCTGACCACTAACGTGGAGTTGTTTCTTGGTAGACCCTAGTTCAACTCCTCAGCCACGTTTGTAAATAGCCAACTGGTCTGCCTCCTGCTAGTTAGGATTTGTAACCATTTTATGTTCATTTGCACTCTTTTTTTCATCATTTGTCTCCATTAGCCACTAAAAGCCTAACTGGGGGAATAGTCAATTAAGATATTTATTTATTTATTTATTTTGTCTAACTCATAATTCTTTTATAACAATTATAACTCATGTACTACTCCTCTCACCTCCTTTTCATAGCTGTGGCTTAGCAAGAAATCAAGTCTCAACACATGGTTAACACTGATATGGGAGAGAGATACATGTACATGTAGGGGGATAGGGGTGACTTTAAAATCTTATGGGTGGGGCTAGCTTGGTTCGAATTAAAATATTACAATTAGGAAGTAGATCAGTTCAAAAGAAATTGATGTAATTAACTGAAAAGTAAAAAGAATGATACTTACCACCTGATTTGTTCCCCAAAAAGCAATGGAAAAGAAAAAACAAAAATTAATTCATATTTTTGCATTCCTGGTGCAGTGGTCTCACGACAGAGCGTGAAGGATATTCCGTGACCGTGTTTATTAAGCAATTACCTTTCATGGCTACTTATATGAACAGATTTACGGAATCCAATATGGTGTACAACTGACGAGGCCAATATTTTAGCAAAATATTCTGTAGTGCCACTTTTACAGTTTTTAAAAAGTTTTTTTTAATTCTTTTACAGTGTGGAGGGAACATTTGAGAGGAGATGTCTTTCAATTTGTGCGTACGTTTTTCTGATTCTTTCTTAGCCTCCGCAGAGGATATTACTCAAGCAATGTAATTGTATTGTTAATAGGAGTTAATATTTTATATAAAAATAGCTTTTTTGCTAAAAGATAATATTTTCTTCCTCTTAAGAAATGTAGTAAAGAAACAAAACACAGGACAACTAGGTGACTCCACATTGAGTAAATTGGTTTGAAAGAAATTGATGAGATGAAATAACATGTAAAACGAAATCAATGATACTTACAAACTGATTTGTTCCCCAACAAACACATGGAAAGGAAAAGATAAAAAAAGTAATTATCAACATGGTCTAGTATTTTATTGTTAACAGAAATTAATCCTCTGTTGTGTTAATTCAAAATTGAAATTAATTTTTAAGTGAAAGATAATATTCTCTTCCTTTTTTAAGGAAATTTATTAAAGATAAAGAGACACAAGATCATTAGCTAACTTCACATTAAGTTCACTGGTTCAAACGAAATTGATATGATGAATTGAAAAATTTAAAGAATGATACATACCAGCTGATATGTTTCCCAACATCAACAATAAAATGGAAAAAAATGAAAATCAATCACTAAAAGGAATTCCTATGTTATTGTTAACATGAACTAATATTTTATTGTGTTACTTCAGATTTAGAGTATTTTTTGATTCACAGATAACATTTTCTTCATATTAAGAAATTTAGAAAAGAAAAAGAAAAACCACTAGGTAGTCACTAGGATCACTACATAACTTTACATTAAGTACATTGGTGCAAAAGAAATTGATGTGATGAACTGAAAAGTAAAAAGAATGATACTTACAACCTAATTTGTTCCCCAACATTGATGATAAAAATGGAAAAGATGAAAATAAATTATTGGTAATACTGGTAGAAATGAATATTTTATTTTGCTTTTTCAGGTTCAAAATAGGTTTAAATGAAAACACAATAAAATTTTTTTCTACATAAGAAAAATTATCAAAGATTTTTTAATTTCATTTATTTGTTAACACACAACAAAACCCGGCTGAAACTACTTACAGTACAAACACCTACAAACTAATGGACAATTTGATTTCTATCATTACTTACAATATTTTCATTTAACCTTCTCTCTTACAAACTTGATGCTAATACAATACTTAATAGTACGTGCTGCTTGCAATGCGTTTTTCACCTTTTTATAGCACAAACCAAAAAAGATCATTTACAAGCACACTACTACATGTAATGTTAGTACTAAAAATAACGTTCACACACACAACTAGCACTAGAACTCAAAGCTAATTACAGAATTACATTATATGCTAAAGCTTTTAGGCTTCACTACACAGAAGGAAAAAAATTACAGCAAGCATGACGTATAGAAACTCGAAAAAATAATAAACATGGCACCTTAGCTTTTATTGACGGGAATATTGTAACAGGCATTGTAAAATTTAAAAGATGTCATGCATCACAAATACAGAGAAAAAGATAAAGAAAATAGAAACAAAGGACCACTCGGTTACTTTACATTAAGTAAATTAGTTCAAAGGAAATTGCTGTGATGAATTGAAAAGTAAAAAAAACTGATACTTACGACCTGATTTGTTCCCCAGCACCGACATTAACATGGAAAAGATGAAAATCAATTATTAAAATAATTAAAATTACTATTTTATTGTTAATATGGATTAATGTTTTATTGTATTACTTCAAATTCAAACTAGTCGTTAAATTAATTGAAAGTTGATGTTTTCATCCTTTCAAGAACTTAATTATAGAAAAAGAAAAACAAGACCACATAAAGTAACTTTACACTAAATAGATTAGGTCTTGTTAAGAAATTTATTAAAGGCAAAAAAATACAAGATCACTACAGTAGGTAACTTTAGGTCAGATAGATTGATTCAAAAGAAATTCATGTGATGAATTGAAATGTAAAACAAATTATACTTACGACCTGGTTTGTTCCCCGAGATTGACAATAAAATAGAAAAAATGAAAATCGATTAGTAACAGGCATTTATATTCTATTGCTATTAAATAGGAATAAATATTTGATTGTGTTATTTCAGATTCAAAATAGTTTCTAATTGAAGGTAAAATGCATTACTTGATCAACTGAGATTTTAAAAACCCAAATATCTGAAGGACTCATTAAAATTAATTTAGTTCAAGAAAGAAAAAAGATTTCTTAAAGTGAAAAGACCATTGTGTCTCCTTCAAAGGCAATTTGATTTATTGCAAAAAATTAAAATTATTACCTGGAATTAATATCTTATTAATAACAGGAATTGATATTTTATTTTCTTACTTCAGATCCAAGTAGTTTTTTTATTGAAAGATAATATATTCTCCCTGTAAAAATATCATTAAAGACAAAGAAACAAACGACCAACAGACACCTTTACATTAAGAGATAGGTTCAAAAGAAATTAATGTGAAGTGAAAAGTAAAAAGAATGATACTCACGGCCTGATGTTTTCCCAAAAATTGATGATAAAATGGAAAAGAAAATCAATTACCAACAGAAATTAATAGTTTACTGCTAACAAGAATGAATATTTTATTATGTTATTTAAGATTCAAAATAGATTTTAATTGTAACATATTTTCTTCCGTATAAGAAAACTCATCAAAGAAAAAGAAACACAAGACACCTAAGTAACTTTACAATAAAGTGGCTTAAAAAAGTTCCAGAACTTGACAAGATGTAGATTTGTATGGGTCATTATAAACACTCTTTATCAGGGTATCAAAAACCTGCCCAATTTTTGGTTAACATGTTGTTATAATTATTTCTGGCACTTTATGTTACCATATAGCGATGATATGACCTGCTAAAAACATCCTTAATTTTAGCTTTAAATACCACTCATATTTCAAAACTGGCACAATGGAACCCTTTTCTATTATTTTTTTTTTTAAAAAGCAGGACTAAAAACATTTTGTACATGGGGTTCAGAGCCACCTTAAATTTTCCAAAATTTAAGGTGGCTCTGAACCCCATGTAAAAAATTGTTTGAACTAAACTTTGCCAAAAGTTGCATCTTATCCTAAGTATCAAAATTCAACAATAAAAAAGTGTTTCACCATGCCATGTTTGAAATATAAGTACTTCAAGCTAAAATTAACGGTGTTTTTGAGCCATCTTTAGTACATTGGTTCAAAAGAAATTGATGAGATGAATTGAAAATAAAAAGAATGATACTTACGACCTGATTTGTAGCCCAACAAACACATAGTAAGGAAAAGAGGAAAATAGATTACTAACTGGAATGAACATTTTTTTCTTAACAGGAACTAATATAGTTTATTGCACTACTTCAGATTCAAAATCACTAGGTACTTTACATTAAGCACATTGGTTCAAAAGAAATTGATGGAATGAATCGAAAAGTAAAAAGAATGATACTTACACCCTGATTTATTCCACAGCATTGACAATAAAATGGAAAAGATGAAAATCAGTTATTAAAAGAAATTAATATTTTATTGTTGACAGAAAATAATATTTTACTGTGTTATTTCAGAATCACAATTACAGTTTTTAATTGACTGATAACATTTTCTTCCTTTCAATAAATTTATTAAAGAAAAAGAAACAAAATAATAATAGGAAACTTTAAATTAATAAAAAGATTGGTTAAAAAAAAATAAATGTTATGAATTGAAAAGTACTACAGTCGAACCTCCCATAAGCGACCACCCAAAATGTAAAGCCTGGGTGGTCACTTATAGGAGGTGTTCACTTATGAGAGCTTAGACCATAATGGGTCAAAATTTTGCCTCATCAGCATATGGTAACTGCAGAGACCTACTCCATGCTTTAAATGTTCTATTCATGCAAAAGGTCAATTTCGAGAAAAAAATCCAGTACTTCCCATTGAGAAGTTTCTGTGTCTTGCACAACTCAGGAATCCCATATCGTTACAACACCTTATTACCCAATTTCTGCTCTATTATCTGTCAAGTGGTCGGTTACGGGAGGTTTAAAAAAACCAAACACAATTTCAAACTTTTAGCTCTAAAAGTGGTTGCGGGTCACTTACAAGAGGTGGTCACTTATAAGAGGTTCCAAATATAGTGATTTAACTTGAAAACTTTTCATATTTTGGAGAACAGGTTGCTGGGGAGAGGTGGTTGCTTGAGGTTCGACAGTATAATTGTACTATGTCAGATTCAATAGCTTTTTTTTAATTGAAAGATATTTCCTCCTTTAATAGTTTTTTATTGGAAGATAATATTTTCTTCTTTTTCAAAGGTAATCTTTTCTTCCTTTTCAGAAATTTAGCAAAGAAAAAGAGCCACAAGTTTCCATTGAGTAGACTGGTTCAAAATGAATTCATGGGATGAAATGAAAAGTAAAAAAATAAAATGCTACTTACAAACTGATTTGTTCCCCAACATCCACATCGAAAAGAAAAGATCAAAATTAATTATTAACAGGAGTAAATTATTTTTTTACAGGAATTAATATTTTATTTTGTCATATTTTCAGATTCAAACTAGTTTTTAACTGAAAGATAATATACTCTTCCTTTAAGATACTTATTGAAGGGAAATTTATTTATAAAAGTAAACTTCAGCGAAGAAAAGATGAAAATTAGTTATTAAAAGATTTATATTCTGTTTCTTATGATAAATCAGTCAAAAAGGTAGGCCACAGAAGGCAGCCAAGCAACTGGAAACTAAGAGGTAAAAAAATACTTAGAGTGTGATTTGTCACCTAACACTAAAAACAACATAGGCATGCAGAGCATGCAAGATTTCTTAGCGTGTAAATTAAAAGCCCATGGAGGAAGGAGCATTTCAGTAGAATCTTAATGTTCAGTAATGGTAAGGTTGATCCAACAGGAGTACGTATTTTCTTTTGTTCTTTCAGATTCAAAATATGTTTTAATTGACACAAAAAATGGTCTACCTTTGAAGAAGTTTATTAGAGAAAACGAGACACAAGACTACTAGGTTTACAACTTTACGTTATAGCTTCATTCAAAAGATGCTGATGTGGTGAATTGAAAAGTAAAAATAATGATACTTACGTCCTGATTTGTTCCATAACAAACACATGGAAAGGAATAGAGGAAAATAAATTATTAACTGGACTTATCATTATATATTTTATTGTGTTACTTCAGATTTGAAACAGTTTATTTGAAAGATTCATGTAATAATAATTATTATTTTCAACTTTCAAGGAATTCAATAAAGAAAGAGAAACACAAGACCACTAGGCATATACATAGGGTTCAAAAAAAACTAGATGTGATTAACTGAAAAGTAAAAAAATATATATGTACTTACCAGCTGATTTGTTCCCCAGCAAGGATAGAGGAAATATAAAGATGAAAATGAATTAATGTTATTGTTTTATTTCAGATTGACAAATAGTTTTTCCCTTAAAGATAACATTTCTTCCTTTTAAGAAATTTATTATAGACAAAGAAACACAATCTGACCGCTAAGTACATGTGAATCTTCATTAAGTACACTAGTTCAGGAGAAAGTTATGTCATGAATTGAAAAGGTAGAAGAATGATACTTACTAGCTGATTTGTTCCCCAACATTGATGATAAAATGGGAAAGATCAAAATCAATTAGTAACACAAATTTACAAGATATAACTGTTAATAATAATTAGCATTTTATTGAGTTAAATAAAGACACGACCAGCTAGATAACTTCACATAAGTAAATTGGTTCAAAATCAATTCATGTGAAGAATAAAGAATGTTACTTACGACCTGATTTGATCCCCAACATCCACACGAAAGGAAAAGATGAAAAGAAATTATTAAAAGGAATTTATATTCTCTTCCTTATGAGAAATAAATCAAAAGATAAGATAGAGAAGACAATCAAGTAACTGGAAAATAAGTGGGAAGTGAAAACTAAGATACTTACAGCCTGATTTGTTCCCGACAACAACAATAACATGGAAAAGATGAAAGTCAATTATTAACAGGAATTATATTTTATTGCTAACAGGAATTGATATTTTATTGCATTATTTATCATTCAAAATAGTTTTTAATCGAAAGAAATTTTTTCTCTTTAACGAATTTATTGATTGGGAAAATTTATTTCTAGAAAAAAATGGTATTAAAAGAAAAGATGAAAATTAATTATAAAGGGATTTATATCGTTCCTTAAAAGAAATAAATCAATGGAATAAGAAACAAAATACCTCCAAGCAATGGGAAATTATAAGTACCAAGTAAAAGATACTTACTCTCTGATTTATTCCCAACATCAACAATAAAATAGAAAAGATCAAAATCAATTAGTAACAGAAATTTAAAATATTTAACTGTTAATAGGAACTAGAATTTTATTGGGTTGTTTCAGATTCAGACTGAAGTTAGTTTTTAACTGAAAGATGAAATTTTCTTCCTTTAAAGAACTTCATTAAAGAAAAGAAACACATGACTACTACGCTGTAGGTAACATCAAGTTAAATAGATTGGTTCAAAGGAAATTGACATGATGAATTGAAAAGTAACAGCAATAATACTTACGATCTAATTTGTTCCCCATCATGGAAAATAAAATGGAAAAGATGAAAATCAATTATTAATCGGAATAAATATTTTATTGTCATTTAAAAGTCAAAATAGTTTTTAATTGAACAATATTTTCCACTAAATGAAATAGTTCACGCTATTTGAGGTCAATAATTCTTTGCCTTTTTAGAATGCTGGCCGTTTCCTTTCAGCTATTTTAGGGTTTCAAATTTCCAGCGTGCTGCTATGTTAATTTACTTTTGCAAATTTGATGGGAAATTATGACGTAAATGCGCAGTCAGCCATTCTAAGATACAGCACTGCGTGAATTTAGAGGTGTTAAAAAGTGCTTCTAATTGTTTGCAATTCACATTGGAGATATATACGTTCAGTTTCAAGGTGAAAATCTTCTTCTGTAGACTCCATATTGAGATCTTTGACCGAATAATGATATCAAAAATTACCATAAAGTAAATATGGAGACGGCCAGGTGATTTAAACTGAAAACCAAACACTTCATATTCAAACCACTTGCAGAGATATCAACTTAGAACCCTAGTATCAGTTTGAGAGAACCATTAGGTATACTTTAATTGGAACTTGGACTGCTTTTCACTCAAGATTTCCTTTAAAGAAAAACACAAGACCACTAGGTGACTTTTACATCAACGAAATTGGTTCACAAGAAATCGATGTGATGAAATGAGAAGTAAAAAGATACTTACAACCTGATAATTTTGTTCCCCAGCAAACACATGGAAAGGAAAAGATGAAAATTAGTTAATTGACAAAAAGGAATTAATATCATGTACCTTGTAACAAATAAATCAAAAAAGTAAGAAACACAAGGCCACTAACTAAGTAACTAGAAAATAAGTTGTAAGTAAAAAGATACTTACTACACCCTGGTGTGTTCCCTAACATCAACAATAAAATGAAAAAAATGAAGATAAATTATTACAGGAATTAACATCTCCTAAAAAGTAATTGAATGCTTTATTGTGTTATTTCAGATTCAAAAGAGTTTTAAAATGAAAGATAATATTTTGTTCCCCAACATCCACATGGAAAGGAAAACATGAAGGTTATATAACTTTTTTGAAAGAAATTTATATTCTGTACCTTACAGGAAATAAATCAAAAAAGTAAGAAACTGAAGACAACCAAGTAATAAAGATACTTACCCTGAGCATCTGATTTGATCCCCAACATCCACATGAAAATGATAAGATAAAAGTTAATTATTAACAAGAATTAACCTTAAATATACACATACAAGTATCTGTTGTGACCATGCCTCAGTAAGAATTTCTGTCTTGCTACAGCTGTTTTCATTGCAACAATGTCTCGTAATAATATATAGGCAAGTTTTCATAAAACTTTGACACCATGTATTAAAACATGCTAACTTGAATTGAATTAAAGAACTGTGACCTTCCATGTCAACTATCACGCATAGAAATCGAGAGCGAATAATCTAAAACTCGATAGAAACACAGTACATGTTTTCTATTTCCTAAGTATCAGTCACCTATAGTGTAAGTGTAAATTGGCACAAATCATGAAGTAGTTCTGTTCACACGCATGAACCAGGCCCTCCTGTTGGAGAATGAAATTTTGTCTCTTTTTCTTTTCTCTCTTTCCATAGCTCAACGAAACTTCAGCATCGGCAGGCGGGTTCATAGACGAGTCTGCAGATTTGCAAACAATCGACACAGAGATTTTTAGTAGACTGCATGAGGTCCTACAACCAATCAGTCCAGTCATCCAGAATGTTCCATCACAGCATCCTGCTTCCAGCAGCCCTGGTCCAGCGGGTCCCGTGACAGATGAACTCATCAGAAGCTGCGTGACACCAAGGAAAGTGCCTAAAGTCCGTCAGACTCTAGAGGGTGAAAAACAACACCACAGATGCGCCATTGAGCTGCTGCCCTACTTCTTTTCAAAAGAGGAGCTCGCAGTAGGCAACACTGATGGAAACTTCAACAAAGACGCACCTGACCGGACTAAACTTCACTCACTGATAGGTAAATTACTGTGAATATTTTGTAATAAAGTAGCCATGTTTTAAATCTTGTCAGCACAGTATGAGAACAGGGTGCTTTCACACAAAACAAGAGATTACAATCTTAAAGGGACACTGTCACGATATATTTGCTTAAAAGTGTTATAAATTCACGAAATGGTCCCTAAATTTATGTAATAGAAACTTAATTAGCTCTAACTAAATGATTAAAAGTAATTTCTTGAAGAAAGTCCACACTGCAGCAACATTTTTGCAAAATTTCAAGGATTTTTGCCAAACTTGAACCTTTGAAAACTGACATCGTGACGCTTTTTCAAAAAAACATGTCATAATCCGTTTCCATCCTCGCCATCGTTAGTCACCCTCATTTCAGCTTCGAAAGATCGATATGTTTTTGAGATTTCCAAAATCATGCTAAAAATGGTGACAGTGTCTTAAGCAATTCTATTTGTTTATCAATTTAATCTTTCTTTTCTTCAGTTTTGATTTTCATGAAGTTTCCCGTTGGAGCGAACGAGGATGAACTCAAATACTGGCGAGCTGTTAAAGGAGAGATAAATGCGAAATGTAGAGCCTTTAGATTTGCACAGTCAAGCCGTGTCAAGGTGGAAAATTCGCGTTTAATCTCACTTGTAAATAGTAACTTTTCAATAAATTTGGAGTGTTGCTAAGCTACTTGTAAACCATAACAATAAAGTATTATATGCATCATATCTGTCTCATTTGTGATCACATCGTTGTCGACAAGGCTACTCCTTTTGTTTACATCCAACCGAAACCGGATCGCCTTAAAAACACTGACAAAAGTCCCGTGACCTGAGAAACTGCATCAATTTGGCACGAAAGTAATTGCCAGGCTCACAGAGACTAAACATGGTGAACTCCACACACCTTGTGGTGTTTACTTTTACAAACTTAACATATTTGAAAACATTTGGAACGCGGTTTGATAAGTTCCGCACAAAACACTTCGTAGACCGAGTAGTTTTGAGCTAGAAAAGTCTCCTCTCTCCTTCCTCTCTCCACTATTCTGGTCCTGAAGGATTTACATTGCGGGGCCCTGGGATCAAACAATTGGTTGCTATGACAATACTATAATCGGGGTGTCCTGGGCACAATGTTGATTCACGACTTGCAGAAGGGTTCGCGGGTTTTCGACTTGTACGCAGAAAGATTTCACAGTTTAACAATATTACGGACACAAAAGTGAAGAAAGAGACCTCTACAAAAAGTCGCTCGCAATGCTGATGCTTAGTTTGGTTTAAGGAGTGGGAAATATGCGACAGTTATCGTTATTTTACAGCAGCGAATTTCGATTATCAGCACAACCTGTCCATCCTTTGTAGATCAAGAACACTGTTTACCTTTATAAACGTAAGTAAGTTTCGGTAAGTAATAAACAATATTCATCATTTAAAAATGTATCGGTGCGTCTTTAATGAGCTACAGTGACTACGTAAAATATTTCATCAAATTTAAGCTCACTGAAATGCCTTGTCGGAATGATTTTACCTGACACAAAGCATTGCGATGCCCTTTTGTTTATTTGTGGAAATTAATTTTTTTCTCTAACATGTACGCAAAGCGTTAAGATCTTTCAATCAAACGTTTTACCAAACCGTTTGATAGTTCGATCTGTAAAGCTGTTTATGTCGTTTAGCCTATCCGTTAGAAACGTTGCCATAAGTCATTCGGAAAATCAAGACCAGGCGTTAGAACGCTTTGGTGAATCGTTAGAAATTTTCGCTTAGACGTTCAAAGCGTTAACAATACCGTTTAAACGCTTTGAAAAGTTGTTAGGCACCCGTTTGTTTGGCGTTAATTTTTACCCGTTTAACGGTTAAGCGTTAGTGTACAGTTTCCTATGGAAGGTCACAATTTTACTTTGATGTACATCAGTCATTTGCAGCCACTCTGCATGAACTGAAATGTCTACCAAACCCTATCCTACCATCAGGCGTTCTTTTTTTTTATCCCACGACAGGAGAAAGGTCAGCAGAAGAAAAAAAAAGAAAGAACCCCTGATCGCAGGTTAACCAAACCCATCCAAGACACAGAAGAGATATAACAAATACATTTATTGCATGACTAGTTAGTTCAGGGGGCCAATAACTAAAATCAACCAATCAGATTGCTCCATTGCCAGTCCAATATATTCTCTACATATTGGACTGTGTGTCGGAGGTACGCTGGCCTCATGGTTAGTGTGCTCATCTCCAGATCGAGCAGTCTGGGTTTGAGCCCTGGCCGCGGACATTACGTTGACTTGTGTTTTTGTGCAAGACACTTTACTCTCACAGTGCCCCTCTCCACCCAGGTGTACAAATGGGTACCGGAGAACTTAATGCTGGGGGTAGCCCTGAAATGGACTAGCATCCCATCCAGGGGGAGTGGAAGTACTCCTAGTCACTACATGCGACAGAAACCAGGATAAGCTCCGGCCTGCTGGGCCACTTGGCTCATATATGCAGACTTACTGACCAAGTAAGTCTGCATATATGAGCCAATTGTTGACTGGACTGGTCACTCTACCAAGTGATCCCACAAGATTACTCTTGAAGATTTTCAGGAAGTTTCAGTCATGTAGTAAATGTCTTATTATACTAGTTAAGCTTACTCAGGACTGTACTGGGAGAAAATCAGCCCTCTGCCTTTTTTGTAGGGACTGAGTGCAGCGAGGTCCGTACTGTTCTCAGGCCGATAGTTAGTCAAGAACTGGCAAGTTCCAGCAATCAAGAGCAAGAATGGTGGGATAATAAAAGACAAGGACACTTGCCTTGAAAGATGTACTGAACACACTGAGGAGATACCAGTCAGAGAAGCTCTGATGAACCCAACTGAAAAACACGAAGTGGACACAGATGACATTGGCAAGATGGACGCGAATGAGATAAGAGATGCAGAGGTGAGGCAACACAAGCAAAAAAAGTACCAGGAATTGATAAGATCCCAGTAGAGTTGAACAAAACAGACAGCAACATCATGCAGTAAAAGAACTGACAAGATTGTTCAACAAGACATGGCAGGCAGAGAAGGTACTTGAAAAAATGGAAGAAAGGCCTGATATCCAAGCTTCCTAAAACTGAGATCTTATCAAGAGTGTTAAAACTAGCATGGACACAGTGTTACAGTACCTGTAGACAGCAAAGTAATGGGGAGGGTAATCAATACACCGTGAAGAACTGTGGAGAATCATGAACGCCTGTGGCATCCTTGACAAGGTGATAAGCATGGTGAAGTTCATGTGTGTTAAATGTTCAGTACTTACTAGATGAGGGAGAGCTGGCAAGATGGTTCAAGGTCATCATGGGTGTTAAAGAAGGTTACATCAAGTCAGGGTTCCTGTTCTTGCTCACAGTGGACTAGATGACATAAGGACAACAGAAGGGCAGGGAAAGAGCATCAGAAGCAACTTCAAAGGTGTATTCTTGATTTTGCTGACAATATACATATAGTCCTTGTTTCATCAAAGTATGAGCACATTCAGAACAAGAGTGACCAACTGGTAGACATTGCAGGAAGATTGGGACTGAAGCTGAATGCAAGGAAAGTGATGAGAATGAATGCACAAAGATAAAGAGAAAGTTAAGACTGGACATGAGGAAGTGGAAGATGTAGATGAAGGGTTTTTAAACCTGATGATGAAGATCTCACAAAAAAATGGTCGGAGCACGAAAGACACTGGTGTGCTCAGCATCCATACTATAGTATGGATGTGAAGCCTGGAAAATAACAACTTACAACAGTAGAGAAGAGGCTGGATAGATTCCAAATGATACATGTGCCTGAGAAAGATCCTAAGAATATGGTGAACACAACACGTTAGAAACAAGACAATATCTGAACGAATATAGGCATGAATAAGATCAGTGATGAGATCAAAAGGAGAAAATGGACATGTGCTCCGAATGGAGAGGAATAATGACTGCATGGTGGTGATGGAGTGGCAGCCTAATGGAAAGAGGCAAGTGGGATAGCCAAAGATCACATGGAGAAGGACAATGGAGAAGGAGCCCAGATAGGATCAGGAGTGGGCCAGCTGGACAGAACCCAGGGGTGGGGCACAAGACAGGGCTGGTCGGAGATTATAACTAATCTTGTCTTCTCAGTCCATATTATAAGTTACGGAATCGATCCACATTTTTTTTCCCTTAAATCATGGCCCGCATGCTTCGTACTTGCATGCTAAATCAAAGGGGAGAAAAACTTGGTTTGTAACTTACAATACATGTACACATGTACACGTACCTCAAACTCAGTTAGTAAGAGGTAATACATGTACATTGAATTTACACCTTAAAAATGTCTAACATGTACTGTACTTACCAGCTGATGGACCAGAATATGAGACTTCCAGTAGGAAAATTATAAGTAGCTGATGCATCTCAACATTTCCTATAAAGAATCATCCAGAACAAACACCAAACCAGCATTAAAACACGACATCATAATAGCAAAACAAATCAAAATGGCAATACTTGAATTGTAACAGTGTTGTATTTAAGGTTACTTTTAAATTGCAAAATACAGTTTGTAAGCCAGCCTAAATGAGTTCTACATAAATGTACACTGTATATATGATTGCTCATGTCATCATGTGAAGCATTTTCTAAAACTCGAGCCTCCCCAAGTTCCTCTTCTCATTTGGAATAGGCCGCGTTCAATATATCAATATTCTAACATGGCTCTGAGGCTTTAGGGTCAAAATTGTAATTCTTTTATAATAAGTTTCTTTTGTCTCTCAATTCCCAAAAGAGACTTGGATACAAAGAAAACAACACCAAATATAGAAGTTTATCCTGAAAGCCTCGGAGCCATGACAGAATATTGATATATCGAACGTGACCTATTGAAATACAGTTGGACCCGCCAATATGAACTCAATCATTTCCTCCTCCCACTATTTAGAACTCTGGAAACTCATTTTTCATTGGATTTGCCCTAAGGCTAGTTTTTTCAATCATTTACTATTGGCTATTTCAAACTCGGTATTTCGAAGTCTCCACCAGTTTAAACTGATTTCTACTGGCAGAGTTGAAAAAAAAAAAACATCATCATGATGTCTGGAAAACTAGATTAACATTTGGGTTTTCATTACACTTTATTCTTCGAATAAGATTAGACATTTAA
>Ga0126339_10000066_pt1 | contig 37367 bp, 23 predicted proteins | sample OrbTmetagenome_2_FD_92532 | JGI IMG/M metagenome (GOLD analysis project Ga0126339, IMG submission 92532) | Coral microbial communities from Petempiche,Puerto Morelos, Mexico - Orbicella T R C metagenome | ecosystem: Host-associated > Invertebrates > Cnidaria > Coral | place: Petempiche,Puerto...
TCCCGGTGTCTCGTCGGGCCAGGCCGATCCCGTGCTGCCAACGGTGGTCACGGGTCTACCGACCGTCCTCGATACGTTGGACATGACCCAGGCCCTACCAAAAAAAACCTATCGCGAAGCCTTGTCCGCCGAGCAGGGTCGGCTGGCGCTGCTGCACCGCAAGGCTCGGGCCAAGGGTGTCTCGACCGTGCTGGTGTTCGAGGGTTGGGACGCCGCCGGCAAGGGCGGCACCGTGCGCCGCGTGACCCATGCGCTGGACGCGCGCCAGGTGCAGGTGATCCCGGTCGCCGCGCCCACCGACGAGGAGCGCGCCCAACACTACCTGTGGCGCTTCTGGCGCCAGTTGGGCCGCGCGGGGCGGGTCACCGTGTTTGACCGTTCCTGGTACGGCCGGGTGCTGGTGGAGCGGGTGGAGGACTTCGCCGACGAGGATGAATGGCGCCGCGCCTACGCCGAGATCCGTGACTTCGAGGACCAGTTGGTGCAACACGGCATCGTGCTGTGCAAGTTCTGGCTGCACATCACCAAGGACGAGCAGTTGTCCCGCTTCAAGGCCCGCGAGGACTCCCCGTTCAAGAGCTGGAAGCTGACCGAGGAGGATTGGCGCAACCGCGAGAAGTGGGACGCCTACACCCAGGCCATCAACGAGATGGTCGAGCGCACCAGCACGCATTTCGCTCCCTGGACACTGGTGGAGGCCAACGACAAGCGTTTCGCCCGTGTCAAGGTGGTCAAGACCGTGGCGGACCGGATGGAGGCGGTGTTGGGAGGGTGACCGGGATGTGTTGGTCCCTGCCCGTCGGCGGCTCGCCCACCGGCTCGGGGCCCTCGGCCCCGCAGACCCGATTTCGACCGCATGCCTTGGCCCGATAGAGCGCCTGGTCGGCCTGATCGATCGCTTGGTCTATGGTATGATGCGGATCCTCGGGTACCGTGGAGACCAAGCCGATGCTGGCGGTTAAATGCAGGGTGGTTCCGTCGCGCAAGGGCATGGGAGACGACTCCACCGCCTGGCGAATCCGCTCGGCCACCGCCAAGGCCCTGTCCCGATCGGTGTCCGCGAGGAGAACAACGAACTCCTCGCCCCCGAAGCGCGCCAGCGGATCGTTGCTTCGCAACACATCGGCCACGAGAGTCACGACGTGTCGCAGGGCCTCGTCACCGACGGCGTGCCCATGCGTGTCGTTCACCGTCTTGAAGTGATCGAGATCGATGGTCAGGACAGACACGCGGCATGCCTCGCGCCGGCACCGTTTCCAGATGTGCTCGGCGATGGTCATGAACGCGCGGCGATTGTACACGCCCGTCAAGGGGTCCCTCGCGGCCTGGGCCTGCACCTGCTTCAACAGGCTTTCATTGGAGATGGCCAGGAACCCCATGGCCAGAAGGACCGGAGTGGCAATGGCCGACAGGGTCGCGGCGTCCATGACCGCCTGAGTCCCGATCAGGGGCGATCCGATCACCGAGGCCATCGCCCATATCGTTCGTGCCAGGAAAAGGAGGCCGTGGCCGCCGAAACCGACAATCAGAATGATGCTGGCGACATACCGACGATGCTTGCCACGAGGCCAGAATGCCCAAACTCCCAAGGCGTCGAACACAAACAAAGGTAAGGATGCGATAAGAACCCGGATCATGAAGTTATTTTGGAAATATGTATAATATGCAATTGCTAGCCCAAAAATAACGATGAAAATCAGAAAGAAAGTACGGCTGGATCTTTTTTGAATGTTCATAAAATCAAGAACGCCATTCAGCATGACGTAGTAGCCAACGAGAATCAGTCCATTTCCCAACACGGTGGATAAAAGCAAAGGCAATCCCATGCTTCGCGCGGCTATAAAAAAGACGCCGAGTGACCCACAGATGAAAGCCAAAGCCCATTCGCGAACCCCTGGCGCCCGAGGGTTTGTTTTCCAGACAACAAGCATCACGGCCGCAGAAACGAAGGTTGTGATCGTGGCGACAAACCACAGTACAGCGGAGCTAAACATTATAGTCACCTTGAAAGAACGAATGGCATGATTTTACTGGCCGGTTTTTTTCTTCGGCTTTGCCTAAAGAGGAATATCCAACTTGAGGGTCCGAGTCGAAACTCCTTGAGAGATATCAGGGCCTCGCGACGACACGTGTGACACGGGTGATACGGGTGACACGGCGCACGTGGGCGATGATCCGCCATGGCAGCCGAACCCAACCCTATGCTGTCTGGAGATCACGGTTTGGTGCAGGTTGACATACTTTTCAAGCGAAGGCATCGTTATCATTATTGGCTCTGTCTATGGAACAGCGCCTTCTGTTCTCGGAAAGTATGTGTGAAAAGGCTTAAGTAGACTCGGAGTTAAGACATGCACATCATATTATTAAAATTTGGAGATAACAAATCGTCGGCCCCCCAATTCATGGAGGCACACAATGCCTGGATTGCAAAAGGTTTCGCTGACGGGGTCTTTCAGTGTGTTGGCTCAATGGATGTCGGGGGAGGATTTATCCTTGCCCATGGCGAAGAGAAAGACGTCATTCTGCAAAGGGTGATGCTGGACCCCTTCGTAGAGCAAAACATTGTGACGGCTGAAGTATATCAAGTCGACCTGAAACGCACGACCCCGCAACTGGCTCATCTCGGCAAGGATTACTAGATCTATCCTGTTGTTAGAGTCTTTTCGACGACTTTATGATGGCTCACAAAACCTTCCAGCCGGGCAGCGGATGGAAGTGGGTTTAAGAGTCTGGTTCGAAAATATTTGGCGCCCGACATGAGACGCGACGTCTGATGTCGGGCCGCTGGCGCGGTCGCGTCGTCGCCCTGGGTGATGTCAGGCCGACCTTTTCTCCCTGTTGGGGCGCGTGATAGGCTCAGTGAGCACCACAGGCCAAGGATGTGTTCTCGGTCTGAGCACTCGGATGGAGGATGTATGACCATGCAAGGACTGTCCCTCGGCACGCGCCCGATCCTGGGTCTTTCCGCGCGCGCGAGCGCCGGCCTCACCCTGGTCGCCGGCGTGGCGCTCATGACCCTGGCCGCCAAGACGCAGATTCCCTTCTGGCCAGTGCCCATGACGCTGCACACCCTGGCCATGATGGCCTTCGCTGTGGCCCTGGGACCGCGCATGGCCACGGCCACCATGCTGGCCTACCTGGCCGCCGGGGCGGCCGGCCTGCCGGTGTTCTCCAATGCGCCCGAGCGGGGCGTGGGACTGGCCTACATGGTCGGACCGACCGGCGGGTATCTGCTGGGCTATCTGCTCGCCTGTCCGCTGGTCGGCGGTCTGGCGAGGGGGCGCGGTACCCTGGGCCGGCTTGGGGCGATGCTGGTGGGTCTGGTGCCGATCTACGGTTTCGGACTGGTCTGGCTCGCTACGTTCGTGCCGTCCTCGGAGGTGGTCGCACTTGGCTTCATGCCGTTCATTCTTGGTGATCTGGTGAAGATCGCGCTGGTCGCGGCCGGGGCCATGGCGGTGTCCGCCTGGATGCGGTGGCGTCAGGAGCGCGCCGGCTGATGGTGGACGGGTCCAGCTGGGGCGATGTGTCGGAGATCCGTCATGATTGGACCCTGGTCGAGGTGGAGGCGCTGTTTGCCTTACCCTTGCTGACGGTGATCGGCCGGGCGAACACCCTTCACCAACGCCACCACGATCCGGCGGCGCTGCAAAAGGCCAGCCTGCTCAGCGTCAAGACCGGCGGCTGTCCGGAGGACTGCGCGTACTGTTCGCAGTCCGCCCGCCACAAGCATGTGGACCTGACCCGCGAACGGCTCATGGATCCCGATGCCGTGGTGGCCATGGCCGCCCGGGCCAAGGCCGTGGGCGCGGACCGGTTCTGCATGGGCGCGGCCTGGCGGGAGGCGCGGGATGGCGCCGACTTCGAGGCCGTGCTCGCCATGGTGCGGGGTGTGCGGGCGCTGGACATGGATGCCTGCGTCACGCTGGGGATGCTGCAACCCCATCACGCCCAGCGCTTGGCGGAGGCGGGCCTGACCGCCTACAACCACAACCTGGATACCGGCCCAGATTTCTATTCATCGATCGTCACCACGCACACCTACGCGGATCGCTTGCGCACCGTGGCGATCGCCCGCGAGGCCGGGCTGCAACTGTGTTGTGGTGGCATCATCGGCATGGGCGAGACACCGCGCGACCGGGCCGCCCTCCTGCAGGTGCTGGCCGGGCTGGATCCGCACCCCGAGAGCGTGCCCATCAACGCCCTGGTGCCCACGCCGGGGACTCCGCTGGCCGATCGTCCTCCCGTGGACCCCCTGGAGATGGTCCGCATGGTGGCCGTGGCGCGGATCACCATGCCCGGCTCGACGGTGCGGCTCTCGGCCGGGCGGGCGGCGTTGAGCCGGGAGGCGCAGGTCCTGTGCATGGTGGCGGGGGCCAACTCCCTGTTCCTGGGGGACAAGCTGCTCACCGCGCCCAACGCCGCGACCGGCGACGATGCCGCGCTGTTCGCGGCGCTCGCGCCGGTGGCGTGAGACCTTCGGCATCAGACCGTGACCATCTCTCTTTGCGTGCAGGGTGCGCTTGCGCCGTAAGGCGCAGCGCACCAGTCCGCCTGGAGGCGGTGCGCCGCCCGACATGTCATGGCGACCGAGCGCACCCTGCTGTCGCCTAAATCCGCCCCTTGAGCCGCTCCAGCGGCTCCATGGCGTCCAGGGTGCCCAGGGATGCCAGGGTGGGGGGGGTGCTGAAGATGCGCGTGGCGGTGCGCAGCACGGCGGCCTCGTCGACCGCGTCCAGGCCGGCCATCACTTCGTCGTTGGGGATCGGCCGGCCATAGACCAGCACCTGGCGGGCCAGTTGCTCGCAGCGGCCGCTGGTGCTCTCCATGCCCATCAGGATGCCTGCCCGCAACTGAGCGCGCGCGCGCGCCACCTCGTCGGCGTCCACTCGGGTGCGCACCTTGGCGATCTCGTCGCAGAGCACCGGCGTGAGCGCGGCCACGTCCTCCGGCCCCGTGCCGGCGTAGAGCGTGAACAGACCACCATCCATGTACGACGTGGCATAGGCGTTCACGGTGTAGGCCAGGCCGCGCTTCTCGCGCACCTCCTGGAACAGGCGCGACGACATGCCGCCACCCAGCAGTGTCGCCAGGATCGCGGTGGCGTAGTAGTCCGGGTCTTGGTAGGCCACGCCATCGAAGCCCAGGACGACGTGCACCTGTTCCACGTCGCGGGGCTCGCGGTATTCGCCGCCGGTATAGTGGGCCGATGGGCCGGGCTCTGGCGCCCGGGCGGTCAAGGCCGTGAAGTGCGCGCCCACCAGGTCCACCAGGGCCTCGTGGTCCACGCGCCCGGCGGCGGCGACCACCAGCCGCTCGGGGCTGTAATGGGCGTGCTGGAAGCCACCGACAATACGCGAGTCCAGCCGCCGCACGCTGTCCACGGTGCCCAGCACCGGCCGTCCGAGGGCCTGGTCGCCATAGGCGGTGGCCTGGAAGTGATCGAAGACGATGTCGTCGGGGGTGTCGATGGACTGGCAGATTTCCTGCACCACCACGCCGCGCTCGCGCTCCAGTTCCTCCGGGTCGAACACCGAGTGCTGGAGGATGTCGGCCAGGATGTCCACCGCTAGCAGCAGGTCCTCCCGCAGCATCTTGGCATAAAACGCCGTGTGCTCCCGCGAGGTGTAGGCGTTCATGTGGCCGCCCACGTCCTCCATCTCCACGGCGATGTCCAGCGCCGAGCGCCGCCGCGTGCCCTTGAAGGCCATGTGCTCCAACATGTGGCAGACGCCGTTGATCTCGGCGGGCTCGTGACGAGCGCCCACATCGGCCCAGACGCCGACGGACACGGTTTCCACGGTGTCCATGGGATCGGTGAGCACGCGCAGGCCATTGGGCAGGCGGGTTTCGCGAATCGTGGAGGTTGTCATGACCACTCCATGCCGATCGATCGCGTCAACGAGTCCGTTGCGACGGATCGGGAGGGATCGCCCACGGACCGGGCGATCAACCGTGAAAGCGACGAGGCACGCCAACAGTCACGACGCGTGACCGTTGGCGTCGAGAGCTGGCTTTGCTAGCCCTGATCCGGTGCGTCTTCGACCACCGGGAAGCCTTTCAGCATCTCGCGTGCCCAGTCGCACTCCTGAATGCCGGAGAACTCGCGCAAGGCATGTTTCAGTTCCAGCTCGTCCTGGAATCCGCAACTCAGCAGTACGCCGAAGACCTCGGCCGGCGTCACGCCGTTGGGCCGCATCCAGTCCGTGGAGGCGTTTCCAAGGCTCGCCCCCCACTGCTTTCGCCACTCCGTATAACGCTCCCGTTTTTGTGGATCCTCAAGCAGTGTCAGCGGCGCGAGCACGACCTCGACATCACGAACCAGGAAATTGGGCGCTCTGTTCCAGACAATATCAACATGTTCGGCGGGGTAAAGTTTGCTGCTCCCCAAGTATGCCGGATCAAAAATCGGATTGTCCTTCTCGTGCCGCATCGGTGTCTCCTGACAAGCAAAAAGAAGTGCGCAATACGCATCGCGACCTGTGACGGCCTGACGGCGCCGTCCCCGGTCGCGCCAGGTCGTCCCCTCATCCCATCAAACAGTTCCGGCGACTATAGGCCGGCATCCGGGGGCCGGCCAGCCCCCGCCCGGTCTTGCGTTGTCCCCATGGCGGTGTAGGCTGCGCCCATCATGACCGTTTCGCTCGATCCCCCGTCCGACTCGCCTCCGGCCGCGCCTCCGCTCGCGTCCGAGGCCATCGACATCCTCTATACCCGCCTGTCCGCCGCTTTGCCGGAGCCCAGGAGCGAACTGGACTACGTCAACCCCTACACTCTGCTGGTGGCCGTGGTGCTGTCGGCCCAGGCCACGGATAAAGGGGTGAACAAGGCCACCAAGGGCTTGTTCGCCGTGGCCGATACGCCCGAGAAGATGGTGGCCCTGGGCGAGGACGGGCTGCGTCAGCACATTCGCACCATCGGCCTGTTCAACACCAAGGCCAAGAACGTCATCGCCTTGTCCCGGGACCTGTTGGACCAGCATGGCGGCCAGGTGCCAGAGGACCGGGCGGCGCTGGAGGCGCTGGCCGGGGTTGGACGCAAGACCGCCAATGTGGTGCTGAACGTGGCCTTTGGCCTGCCGACCATCGCCGTGGATACGCATATTTTCCGCGTCGCCAATCGGACCGGCCTGGCGCCCGGCAAGACCGTGCGGGCCGTGGAGGACGGCTTGGAGCGCGTGACGCCGGACCGCTTCCGGCGTCACGCCCATCACTGGCTGATCCTGCATGGGCGATACGTGTGCAAGGCCCGCCGACCGGCCTGCCCGACCTGCGGCATCGCCGATGTCTGTGGATATCCGGACAAGGAGAGCGCGTCCAAGCGGGGTCCCTGAACGGGTCGAGGCATGGTTCCCAACGGGATGACCGGTCGGCCTATGCCGAGTTCAAGGCGCGCAAGGCGCCGATGGCCGCTTCATGGAGTCGCGCGGACCGTTCACTGAAACACACGAAGCGTACCTTGAGGATCCGCGAGTCGGTCTCCAGGCCCCGGGCCACCGACAACACCGCCACCCGGGCGGCCCGGTCGACCGGGAAGCCGTAGGCGCCGGTGGAGATGGCCGGATAGGCAATGGACCGTGCCCCCACCTCGGCGGCCATGCGCAAGGCGTTCAGGTAGGCCGCGCCCAGTTCCCGGTCGCAGGCATCGGCGCGATCCTCGTCGTAGACGGGCCCGACCGCATGCACCACCCAGCGTGCCCGCAGATCGAAGCCGCCGGTGACCCGGGCCTCTCCAGTGGGGCAGCCGCCCAACGCCCGGCACGCGTCCAGGAGGTTCGGCCCGGCGGCCTTGTGGATGGCGCCGTCCACGCCGCCACCGCCCAGCAGACTTTCGTTCGCGGCGTTGACGATGGCGTCGGTGGTCTCGGCGGTGATATCCCCCTCGACCACCTCCAGGCGGTCCAGTAGCGCGCTGTCCATGCTGTCTCCCCGTTGAGTTGAGTCCGCCCCGGGATCGGGTCCGGCGAATGGGAAGCATACCGGTCCGTTTAGATCATGGATAGGGTGGGCCGGCCCCTGACAAGGCTGTCCGGGCGATGGGGGTGTGCCGCACCTGCAGGATCAGGGTGTGGATTTCCGAGGGTATGAGGGCTGGTCCGGGGTCCGTGTCACGCCGTGCCGGGCGTGTGCCTCGCGGGGGGCCAGGCCGAGATTCCCCTTGGCGCGGTGGCCGCGTCGTCCAGATCGTCGGTGTCGGCGCCCGGCGTGACGCTGCCGTCCACCGCCGGGAGTCCCCGGGATGGGGCCGGTAGCGCCGGGGCGGCGCCGGGTGCCGGCAGGTGGCGGCCGAGGAAGGCGATGATCAGGCGTCCGGCCTGATCCATCAGACTGTCGCCTGAGTCGGCGTCCCGCCCTTCATGGGTGGCGCCCGGCAGGGGCACCGATTCAACCGTGCGTCCCGCTGCCACGGCCGCGCGGCGCAGACGCTCCATGTCGTCGATGGGAACCACCGTGTCGCGGCTGCCGTGCATCAGCAGCACCGGCGCATGCTGGCGGGTGACCGTCCGCAAAGGCGCGATCTTGCGAAAGCGATGGCCGATGACGCGCTCGACATAGCGGTTGGTGGCCCATCCCAGCGGCCGGTAGGGCACCCGCCAGGCGGACAAGGTGCGGCGCATGACTTCCTCGGGGTGGGCGAAGGCCGCCAGACTGACCACCGCCGCCAGGTCGCGGCGCCGGCTGCCGGTCAGAAGGGCGGCACCGGCGCCCACCGAATGACCCATGACCGCCAGCCGTGCCGGGTCGATGTCCGGACGGGTCCCCAGCCAGTCCAACCCATGCGACAGGTCCTCGGCAAACCGTGGCAGAGAGGCGAAGCTGTCGTCGTCGCTGCGGCCGTGGCAGCGGGCGTCCAGGAGCAACAGGCCATATCCCGCCGCTTGTAGCACGCGCGCCAGCGGCAGCAGCCCATCGGCGTTGCCGCCCCAGCCGTGGATGGCCACCAGGCCCGGCGCGGGGATGCCCCGGACCCGGCCGGCCGGCGGGCAGTACCAGCCGAACATCTGCTTGTCGTTCGCGGTGGGCAGGTGAACCCCCTGGGCCTGGACACCATGGTCGGCGGGATCGTCGGTGCCCGCGAGGCGGGGGGCGCGGAAGGCGTGATGCAGACCCCGGTGCAGGGCGTATCCCCCCACGGCGCCCAAGGCCAGCACGGCCATTCCCTGTGTCAGCACCATGCTCTCCCAGCTCCTTCCGTCCGTTCGCTGCCTCCCCTGCATACTTGAGATGGGGGCGGGGTTGGCGCCTGTCACCGAAAATCGCTTTGCCACGCCGGCCCCGAACTCCATAGTCGGGGAAGGGATACCCAAAGGTCGCGGCCCCACTCCGGCACCGCCGGCCCTGATGACGCCTAATACGAGATCCGTGGAGGAGGGACAATGCCCGGCATCAAGACCATTTTAACCGTCGCCAGCGATGCCGCCAGCGCCACATCACCCATCCGCACCGCCTTCTTGGTCGGGCGCGCCCTGAACGCGCACGTGGAGGTCGCGCATGTGCGGCCGGATCCGGCCGCGGCCGTGCCCTATGTGGGGGAGGCGATGGCCGGGGCCTTGGTCGAGGAGATGATGGACGCCGCCGAGCGAGACGGCCGTCAACGGGCGGCCGCGACCCGGGCCGTGTTCGATGACCTGGTGACGTCCGAGGGGATGCCGCTCCGCGACGCACCGGGGGATGACGAGGGTCCGTCGACGGCCTGGGTGGCGCTGGACGGCGGCGAGCCCGAGGAAATCGCCGCGCGAGGCCGGGTCCGCGACCTGGTGGTGGTGGGGCGCCCCCTGTCCGATCGGGAACTGCCCTCGTTGATCACGCTCAACGCGGCCCTGATGGAGGCCGGCCGGCCGGTGTTGGTGGCGCCGCCGACCGCCATGCCCGAGGTGGGGGGTGTCGTGGCTATCGCCTGGAATGGCGCGCCGGAGGCGGCGCGGGCGGTCCAGGCGGCGATTCCGTTTCTGGATCGGGCCGACAAGGTCACCATTCTGGCCGCGGAAGAGGCCGACGTTCTTTGTGGTGCGGATGCCCTGGCTCAGAACCTCACCTGGCATGGCATTACCGCCAGCCTGCATCCGGTCAAGGGCCATGGCGGTGACGAGGTGGGCCGGACGGTGCTGACGCATTGCGACCACCTGGGGGCCGACCTGCTGGTCATGGGGGCCTATACCCACAGTCGTCTGCGTCAGCTCATCCTGGGCGGTGTCACCCGGCATGTGCTCGACAACGCCACCTTGCCCGTCCTTCTGTGCCACTGAGAGTCCGGCGGCGAGCCGACGTGGTCGGGCGGTCAGGCGGCCGGTATCACAAGGGCCGCGCCGCCCCGGCGCGGGTCTCCCACGGCCTCCACGCCCCCCGAGCCGGGGTAACGGGCGACGGCGTGTACGCCGCCGTAGAACATGGAGCGGTCCGGCCAGACCCGGGTGTCGGGAAAGGCCGTGGTCAGCCGTGCCACGGTCACCGGGTCCCAGCCGCCTTCGATATCCAGGTGACCTCGCTCCATGTGCAGGCGAGGGGCGGCGACGGCGTCCGCCAATGGCCGACCGTGGGCCAGGATCGCGCACAGCACCTGAAGGAGCGCCGTGCGAATGCGGTTGGAGCCGCCCGAGCCCATGGCGATGACCGTGCCATCGGGTCGCTCCGCCAGGGTGGGCGCCATCATCGACGACACGCGGGTGTCCGGGCGCCAGCGGAAGAAACCGGCCGGATTGAGGTCTTCCTCGCCCAGCATGTTGTTGAGCATGAAGCCGCAGCCCGGGACCATATGGCCGCAGCCCTCGCCGTTGGAAACGGTGCAGGCGGCGGCGTTACCCTCGGCGTCGATCGCCGAGACATGGGTTGTGCCACCGGTCTTCAGGGCGCGCGTGCCCTTGGCGAGGGCCGCGCGGCCCTCGGCGAGGCCGGCCTCGCACAGCAAAGCCGCCACCCGGCGGTCGTCCACGCCCTCGGCCAGCCCCACGGCGTCACGCGCCAATCCCGTCTGGTGCATCACACGCACCACGGCGTTCGGCGCGGGCGGTTCGGCGTCGTTTTCCAGCAGTGCCAGGCCATAGGCGATCAGTCCGCCACCGGACGAGGGCGGCGGGTTGGTCAGCACCCGCGCGCCGTGGAACCGCCGGTCCAGGGGTGGATGTCGGAGGACCGTGTAACGACGGATGTCGTCGGCCGTCATCAGGCCGCCCTCGGCGGTAAGGCCCGCCATGGCCTGGGCGACCGCGCCCTCGCGGAACAGGGCTTCCCCCTCACGGCCCAGGGCCTCCAGGCAGTCGGCCAAGGCTGTCATGGGCAGCGATACACCGGCCGCCCGCGCACGGCCTCGGTGCGCCGGATCGCCGAAGCAGGCATGCGCCGCGTCCGTGAGCGTCATGATCGGGCCGATCACGTCCATGATGTGCGCTTGGAGAGGCGCCAAGGGCGGTCCTTGCCGGCCCAGGCGGATGGCGGGTTCCAGCAGCCGGGACAGGGGCAGCCGCCCGAGGTCGCGCTGGATTGCGCACAGGCCGGGGATCATCCCCGGGACCGCCGCCGCCGCCCGACCCACGTGGAATTCCTGGGTCGTGGTGCCGAAATCGGCCAGGACCGGATGAAAGTCCAGCGTCCCGGTCTGGTCGGCGGACCCCATGGGGACGGCGCGGCCGGGAGTCTGGGTGAAGAAGTCCAGCACCACGGGCGCGGCGTCGATCGGGTGGGCGAGCAGGAACCCGCCGCCGCCCGGGGAACTCAAGGCCGGCTCGACCACGAACGATGCGGCAAGGGCAGCCACAACGGCATCGAAGGCGTTTCCGCCGTCCTCCAGGATCTCCGCCGCCGCGCGCGCCGTCTCCGGGTGCCCCGCCGCCACCGCGCCGCCGTTGCGCCCAATGGCCGTCGCCGCCCCCTCCCCATCGCCCGTCATGTCCGCCTCTCCCGCCCATGCGCCTCTTGGCCGCTCTCCGTCCGCTGCCCACCGGGCGCGCACATCGGCTCTTTGTCATCAAACAGCCATGGCGGATGAGGGGGGAAAGGTCAACCCGTCCGCCGGTCTTCCGCGTCCCGGGCCGCCTGGGCCACGCGGGTCAGGGTGGCGGCCACGGCCGGCAGGTGAGGCCGTTCCAGCAGTTCGAGATGGTCCTCGAAGGGCAGGCCGATGCGTTCGAAGGGTCCCTTGGCGAAGGGCAGCCAGCCGTTGTTGGGATCCAGGCGGCAGGCCACGGGATCGCCGTCGGAGGCGATCAGCGTGATCGGCACGGTGGTCGGCACGGGGCGATAGCGACGCAGGGCATGGGTATGGATATCCATCAAGCCCTTGTATCCCGGCAGCTCCGCCATCTCTTCCTCGAACAACGGCGGCGGCACATAGCGGCCGATCAGCTTCAAGGTATTGCGCCGAACCTTGTCACGGAACCAGGACAGGCGGTTTTCGGCGAAGCGGCCTTCCAGCCAGGCGCGGCGCAGCTTGAACCACAGCGATTCGGGCAGGTCGAGCAGGGCATCCAGCAGCATGAGCCCCGCCACCCGCTGTCCACGCGCGGTCATGCGCTGGGCGGCCTCGTAGGCCAGGGCGCCGCCAAACGAGAAACCGCCCAGAAGGGGCGCCCGGTCGCCGCTGATGGCCATGATGTCGGGCAGGAAGGCCTCGACGATGTCGCCCACCGTTGTCCGGTCGAGAAGATCGACGGATTGTTCGAAAGCCCAGAGCGGCGCGGCCAGACCCGGGGTGGTGGCCAACTCCCGGTACCGCAGAATCTGGCCTCCTTGGGGTGGGAACAGGACGATTGGGGGCAGGTCCGGGTGCCCCGGGGCCAGACAAATGGCGCGATCAACGCCGGTGGGGCGGATACGGGCGGCCATCAGCGCGGCCAGAGACCGGGGTGTGTCGTTGGCGAAGATGTCACCCAGCGACGGCTGGGTCCCGTAAACCTTGCCGATCTCCATCGCCAGGGCGGCCGCGTCGAGCGAACTGCCGCCGAGGGTGAAGAAGGACGCGTCCACGTCGATGTCCCGGCGCTCCAGGACGGTGGTCCACAAGTCCACCATGCGGGCCAGGTGCGCGGGGAGGGTCTCCGTCGTTGGCGCGGCGACGGGTGTTGCAGGCGAGGCGGACGGCGCGGGTGTGGGTGCCGAGGCGGCTGGCGTCGACGTTTCGCGCAGGTTGGCCAGCAGCGCCTTGCGGTCCAGCTTGCCGGTGGCCGTCTGCGGCAGGCGGTCCACCCACTGTACACCGCTGGGGATCATCGCCTCCGGCAAGTCGGCCAGCAGACGCTCCCGCAGAATGTCGATCCCTGTGATCCCATGGCCGGGCTTGGCCACCAGGACTGCCGCCAGCCTCGCGCGCGGTGTATCCGCATCCACCAGCACCACACCGGCCTCGGCGACCCCATCCAGGCGCGCCAGGCGGGCTTCGATCTCCTCCAGTTCGATGCGATAGCCGCGCAGCTTGATCTGGGCATCGGCCCGTCCCCGGTGTAGCAGCCGCCCGTCGGGTCCCCAGGCGCCGAGGTCACCGGTGCGGTAGACCCGACGACCGTCGGTATCGGTGAAGAACGCCTTGACGGTCTGTTCTGGCCGGTTGTGGTACCCCTCGGCCACGGGTGGTCCGGCAATGAGGATCTCGCCCACGGCACCCGGGGGCACCAGGTCGCCCAGGCGATCCACAATGCGCACTTCGTAGCCGGGCAGGGGGGTGCCGACGGTGATTCCCTCGTTCCGCTCGATGCGGCCGGCGGTGGCGTAGACGGTGGTTTCCGTGGGGCCGTAGAAGTTCCACAGCGTCGCGACCCGGTCCAGCAAGGCGTCCGCCAGGGCGCGGGGCAGGGGTTCACCGCCGCTGAGGAGGGTCAGGCGGGCGTTGCCGCTCCAGCCCAGCCCCACCAGCATGCGCCAGGACGTGGGCGTGGCTTGCCAATGGGTCACACCCTCGCGCGCCGCCAGGTCGGCCAGCGCCAGGGGATCCTTGCGGGTCTCGACGCCGGCAACCACCACACGCCCACCGTGCATCAGCGGGATCAGGCAATCCTGCAACACAACGTCGAACACCACCGACGCCTGGGTCATCCAGACCATGCTGGCGTCGGCATCCATCACCCGGGCCGTGCCGGCCATGAAGACCATCAGTGCGTGATGGGTCAGGGGGATGCCCTTGGGCGTCCCGGTCGAGCCCGAGGTGTAGTAGTGGTGCGACAGGCTGTCCGGCGCCGGCATGGATGGCAGCGGGCCTTCAGTGAGCAGGGCCTCGGGCAACGGCAGGATGCGGGTTGCGCCGGGCGCCAGGGTCGCCGCGTCGTCCTCCGCCTCGACCAGCAGCACGGCCGGCGCGGCGTCGTCCAGCACCTCCCGGCGGCGGCCCGGTGGTTGTTCGGGGTCCAGGAACAGCAGGCAGCAGCCGGACCGCAACACGCCCAGCAGGGCCGCGACCAGGGTCACGGTCCGGTCCAGATGAATCCCCACCCGATCGCCCGGACCGGCGCCTGCCATCGCCAGGGCGGCGGCGATGCGCTCGGCACGGTTGAGAAGCGCGCGGTAGGTGAGTGTCGCGCCGGTATCGTCGCTCACGGCCGGGCTGTCCATCCTGGCGCCGGCGGCGGCCCAGACGGCGGCCGGGGTGGTCTCGCGGCCGGGCGCCAGGGCTGGCGGGGTCGGCCCATGACCAAAGTTCCGCAGGCGCGTGAGGTCCTCGGCGGCAATCAGCGGCAGGCGCGACACCTGTGTCTCCGGTGTATCCGCCATGCCCTGAAGAAGCGCGTGCAGCGAACGGCCGAAGCGGGCGATGGTCTCGCGTTCGAACAGCACCGACGACGCGTTCCAACGCATCAGCAGACCGTCGGCCCCATCCAGCATGTCCAGGAACACTTCGAAGTTCTCGAAGCGGCGCGGCTCGTCCACAAGGCGGACCGCATGCCCGCCCATGTGCACCAGCCCCATGGCGCCATCGATGTTGATGAGCACCGGCACCAGGGGGACGCGGCCCGGTCTGCGGCGGACCGGCAGGCTTTCCAGCAGCAGACCGAAGTCGACGGACTGATGTTCGCGGGCCTCCAGAACCGTGTCGCGCAGCCCACACGCGAAGTCCATGAGGGACACATCCGGGACAAGGCGGCTGCGGACCGGTAGCAGATGTACGCCATGCCCCACCATGGTCGGATGACCGGTGACGGCTTGGCCGGCGACAGTGATGCCGATCAACAGGTCATCGGCCCCCGACAGGCGATGGAACAGCGCCGTGACGGCGGTCAGGATCATGGTGTGGAAGGTCATGCCGTGGGCGGTCCCCAGGGCCTTGATGCGGTGCACCAGGTCCGGCGGGATGACGTGATCGACGCGATGGCTGGCGAAGCTGCGCCCGGGTGGCGGCTCGTGATCCAGGGGCAGCGACCAGTCGGGACCGCCATCGGCCAGACCATCGCGCCAGTAGTCCAGGTGTGGCGCAATGGCCTCGGGGGTCTCCAGGGCCAGGGCCTGTTCCATGAACGCGAGCACCGGGTCGTCCGCGTCGTTCCCGGCCGTGCCATCGAGAAGGGCGCCCAGGTCGGTGAGCAGCGCGTCCCACGACAGACCGTCACACAGGATATGACTGACCGTCAGGGTCACTCGGGTGCGTTGACCGGGGAGCCGCGCCATGGTCGCGCGCAGGCCGGCCGGGCGAGAGAGGTCGAAGGGCTCCGTCACGTGGCGAGCGACGATGGCGTCGAGTGCCTTGGCCTGGGCGTCCGTTGTCAGCGACCGCAGATCGGCGACGGCGATATCCGGCGTGCCCTTGGCAAACACCGACAGCCAGCGGCCATCGGCCGAGAAGCCCGCCCGCAGCGATGGGTGCCGCGCAACGAGTGTTTCCAGGGCCGAGGTCAGGTCGGCGACCTCCATCGCGCCCTCGCACCACAGCGAGACGGTGTTGTTATAGGCCGCGTGGGCCTCGGGGCCGAAGCCGAGGCTGGTCCAGATCTCGCGCTGGGCGGCGATGGTCGGAATGGCGGCTTCGATGTCGCCGTCGGCGAAGGGATCGAAGGCGACCGTGGGACCGGTGGGATAAAGCAGCAGATTGTCGTCGTCACGCATCGCCGGTCCCCCTGGAAACGCCACCGGTGCTGCCGGCGGGACCGTCGGGCAGGGCCACCACCGCGCCGTCGGAGCGGGTCAGGAACCAGCACGGCCGGCCCTCCGGACTCCGGCCCAGGCGGGCGCCCGGCACCGGTGGGTGGGCCGCGTGCAGGCCGTGGCGGCTCGGCAGCAGGGTCCCATCGACCATGGCGCCGATGGACTCCCGGAAGGCATCGGCGATCGTCGCCAGGTCGCGGTCGTCGTGGGCGCAGGTGAGGAACCAGGTACGATGTTCCTGGATGAACACGCCCCGGTTGCGGAGATGCCAGAAGAGCAGCGGCGCCCAGGGGGCCTCGGCCGGCGTCCATTCCACCCGCCAGGCGGAGGCGAAATGCCGCACCGTCAAGGGAACCCCGCTGCTGTCGATCGCATGGCGGAGGGCCGTGACCAGGGCCGTGGCGCGAGCGGTCAGGCGCTCTTGCAGCGCCGGCCCCTCGTCCAGCAGGCGGCGCAGCACCGCCCGCGCCGCCGCCAGCGTCAGCGGGTGACGAACGAAGGTGCCGGCGAAATAGGTCATGCCGGCTTCCGGCCGGCTGTCGTCGCCGTAGCGCCAAAGGCCGCCATCGAAGGGGGCCATGAAGCGCGCGCGCCCGGCGATGGCCGCCAGCGACAAGCCACCACCGATGATCTTGCCGTAGCACGCCAGGTCCGCCTGGATGCCGAACAGGGCCTGGGCGCCGCCCGGGGCGACGCGGAAGCCGGTGATGACCTCGTCGAAGATCAGGGCCGTGCCGCTGCGCGCGGTGATGCCCCGCAACTCGTGCAGGAAATCGCGGGGCACCAGGTCGAGTTGGCGGCTCTGCACCGGTTCCACGAGCACGGCCGCCAAGTGGTCCCCGTGGGCGCGGATCCAGTCCAGGGCGGCCGGGTCGCCGTAGGACAGCACCACGATGTCGGCCACCTTGCCGGGTGGGATGCCCGGTGCGCCTGGGACGCTGCGGCCGTCGGCGCCCGCGCGCGCGATCACCTCGTCGAAGATGCCGTGGTAGCTACGATCGAACATCACCACCAGGTCGCGCCCCGTGGCCGTGCGGGCGGCGCGCATCGCGCCCATCACCGCCTCGGAGCCGGTGTTGCAGAAGCTCACCCGCTCCAGACCGGTCACCTCGGTCAGAAGCGCCGCCACCTCGCCCGCCAGAGGGGTTTGCGGGCCGATCTCCAGGCCGCTGCGCAGTTGCTCGGCCATGGCCGCTTCGATCTCGGTTGGCCGATGGCCGAACAGGTTGGCGCCGAAGCCCCCAAACAGGTCGATGTAGCGGTTGTCGTCCACGTCCCACAGCGCCGAGCCCTGTGAGCGGGTCACGACGATGGGATAGCAGATCTCCTTGTAAAGCGGGTGGAAGCCGCTGACGGTGCGGGGGTCGGCCAGATGGTCGCGGTTGGCGGCGACCCAGTTCCGGGAGCCGGGCGTGCGCGCCAGGGTTTCCGCGATCAGGTGGTCGAGGGCCTTGCGTTGGCGGGCGGTCAGGCCTTGGTCGACCGTCCTGGTCACCCGGGCCATGGCGCCGAACGGCTGGGCTTGAGGCTGGGCCATGGCTGTCTGGGCCATGGCCGGGGCGGTGGTTGGCGCGCGCGGCGGCGCGGCCTGTGGCGGCGGATCGGGCGCGCCGGTTGGTGGTGGCGCCTCCCGGGGGGGTGGCGCGCTGGCCCGGGCGATCCAGTGCGGCGCCAGATGATCGGTCAGCGCGCGCACCGTGGACAGCGGCCCCATCAACGCCGGCTGGCCGAGGGTCACCGACAGGGCGCGACGCACAGCCAGCGACACCTGGGTGAGCATCAGGCTGTCGAAGCCCAGGTCCAGCAAGGCGGCGTGCTCGCCGATGGAGGGGGCGGGCAGCCCGATCACTCCGGCGAGAAGCGCCTGGGTGGCGGCCAGGGGATCCACGGTTTGGGGTTCGATGGTCTGGGCGTGGGTGACTTCGACGATCGCGGTGGGTTCGTCCGGCTCTACCGCAGGCTCTGGCTCGAGTGGTTGGGAGGCCGGGACGACGGACGTTGGCGTCTCGGTTTGGCCGTCGTCGATCCAGAACCGCTCCCGGGCGAACGGGCAGGGCAGGGTGACGAAGGCACGCCGGGCCTGGGACGGACGCAGCAAGGACCAGTCGAGGGGTGCCCCGCGTTCCCAGATCGTGCCCAGGGTGGCGGCCAGCGTCGCCACCTCCTCGCCGATGCGCGCGCCCATCAGGGGCAAGGCCGGCCGGTCCGGCCGGTGCCGTCGTGCCAGGGCGGTGAGGGCGCCGCGCGGGCCGACCTCCACCAACACGCTGGCGTCCTCGTCCGTCAGCGCCGACAAGGCTTCGTCGAAGCGCACCGTGCGGCGCATGTGCATGGCCCAGTAGTCCGGGTCCCTTGCCTCGGCGGCGGTTAGCGGCCGGCCGGTCACCGTCGAGCGGATGGGCAGCGCCGGGGCGTGGCGGGTCACGCCGGCGACCACCGTCCGGAAGGGGGCGATGGCCGGGTCGACCATGGGGCTGTGGAACGCATGGCTGGTGGGCAGCACCCGATGAGCGATCTCGCGTGCCTCCAGGGACGCGACCACAGACGCCACCGCGTCCGGGACCCCGGCCACCACCGTCTGGTCCGGGGCGTTGATCGCCGCGATGGAGACCCCCTCGGTGGTCTCCAGCAGGGGGGCGATCGTGGCCTCCCCGGCCCACACGGCCACCAGCCGGCCGGGCGGCAGGGCCTGCAGGCGCTGGCCGCGCTCCCACACCAGACACATGACGTCGGCCAGGGAGAACACGCCGGCCAGGTGCGCCGCCACCAGTTCGCCGACCGAGTGGCCGACCAGCACGGACGGCCGCAGTCCCAGGGTCTCCAGGGTGCGCGCCAGGGCGATTTCCATGGCGGCGATGCCTGGTTGGGCGATAGCCGTGTCCTCAAGGGGAGGCTGGTCGGGAGTCGGTTCGGCCAGCAGGATCGGCTCGATCCGCCGTCGTCCGGCGGCCGGCAGGGCGGCCAGGGCATCGGCCAGGGCGTCGGCGAAGATGGGGATCTGATCGGCCAGGGGGCGGGCCATGCCCGCGTACTGGCTGCCCTGACCGGGAAACAGGAAGGCCAGGCGATCGGTGCTCTGGGCGCGCGTGTCCGTGGTTGGGGACGGATCCTTGGCCAGGGTGTCCAGCGTGGCGCGGGCGATGTCGGCGTTGGCGGTGACCACGGTGTGGCGGAGGGGCAGGGCCTGACGATCCTGTTGCGCGGCCAAAAGGGCGGCCGAGGCGTCCGTGGTCTCCAGGCGAGAGGTCAGCGCCTTGGCCAGCGCCGCCAGTCCCTCGGGCGTGCGCGCCGACAGCGGCAGTACCGGCAAGGGCGGCACCGCGCGGGTGTCGACCGTGACCGGCTCGCCCTCCGAGACCATGTCGGCCGGTGTGGTGTCCGGGGCGTTTGGCGGTGGCGCCTCCTCCAGGATCACATGGACGTTGGTGCCGCCCACCCCCAGGCTGGTGACGGCGGCCCGGCGCGGGCGGTCGCCGCGCGGCCAGGGGCGCGGGCCGCTCCAGACCGTCAGGCGGTCGCGGGCGCGTTCGATGGCCGGGTTGAGGGCGCGGAAGCCCAGGGTGCCGGGCAGGGTCTCCCGGTCCAGCGCCAGGGCCGCCTTGATCAGGCTGGCCACGCCCGCGCCGGCCACCAGGTGACCGATGTGGCCCTTGACCGAGCCCAACAGCAGCGGTCGTGGCCGGCACGCCAGAGCGTAGGCGTCGGCCAGGGCGGCGACCTCGATGGGATCGCCCAGGGGCGTGCCGGTGCCATGGGCCTCGACGAACTCGATATCGTCGGCCGTCACGTCGGCGTCGTTCAACGCGGCGCGCAACGCCGCCGCCTGCCCGGTCACCGCCGGAGCGGTGAAGCTGGCCTTGTCGGCGCCGTCGTTGGTGATGCCCACGCCACGGACGACGGCCAGGATCGGGTCACCATCGGTCAGGGCGCGGTCGAGTGGTTTCAACAGCACCAGCCCGCCGCCATCGCAGAACAGCGTGCCGCTGGAGTCCGCGTCGAATGGCCGGCAGGTGCCATCGGCCGAGAACATGGCGCCGTCCTGGTACAGGTGGCCGACGCGCTGTGGCACCTGCACGGACAGACCACCGGCCACGGCCAGGGCACACCGCCCGGCGCGCAGCGCGTCCACCGCCGCCGCCACGGTGGCCAGGCTGGTGGAACAAGCGGTCTGAATGGTGACGGCCGGCCCCGTCAGGTTCAGCCGATGGGCGATGCGCGGCGCGGCATAGTCCTTGTCGTTGGCCCAACTGACGGGCCAGTCGCCGAACTGGCTGGCGGTGGGCGATCCGGCAAGGGCGTGCCAGCGGTAGAAGGTATCACCGACGCCCACGAAGACGCCCGTGGGCGCGGGTTCGGGCAGCGCACCCGCCTGATCGAGCAATTGCCAGGCGAGGTCCAGCAAAAGGCGCTGCTGTGGGTCCATGACCGCCGCCTCGCGGCCGCTGATGCCGAAAAAGCGGGCGTCGAAGCGGTCAGCGCCCTCGAGGACACCGCGGGCGGGCACGTAATCGGGGTCGGTGCGCAGGGCCTCGGGCACGCTGGGATCGAGAGTATCCCGGGTGAATCGGGTGATGCCGTCGCGGTCGGCCAGCAGGTTCACCCAGAACGTCTCGATGTCCCCGGCGCCGGGGAAACGGCCGACAGCGCCAATGATGGCAATGGCGCGATCTGCGGTCACATCGGGACGGGCGTCGGCGTCCGGCGGAACGGCCCCGGCCGGGATCGCCTGGGCCGGTGAGGTGCACCGGGCCTCGGTGATGGCGGCGGCCAGGGCGGCCGGCGTGCGATGGGTGAAGGCCGTGATGACGGGGAGCGTGATCCCGAACAGGGCGTTGACCCGGCCGATCAGGCGCCGCGCGAGCAGGGAGCCGCCGCCCAGATCGAAGAAGCTCAGGTCCGGGGCGATCTCCGCCGGGTCCAGATTGAGAAGTTCGGCCCACAGGGCGGTGAGAGCCTCGGGCACCGGCTCGGTCTCATCAACAGACGAGGCGATGGAGGGCGGGTGGACGAGGTCCGGGGCAGGCGTGGGGGCTGGGTCCGGCCCCCCCTGGTCGGCCGGGGGCGCTGGTGGTTCGGGTTCGGTCACCGGTTCGGGTCGTGTCGCCGCCGTCTTTGCAGCGGCGGGGGACGGTTCCGCCTGGGGTGGTGCGGGGTCGGGGCTCGGCTCGGGTGCGACCTCGGGCTCGACCGCTGGGACCGGGCCAGGCGGCGTGTCCGGGACGAGGCTGGGCTCCGGATGCGCGCCCAACAGCGCTCGCGCCGCCTGCATCAGCGCGGGGCGGTCCACCTTGCCGTTGGGCAGGCACGGCAGACTGTCGCATGTGTCCATCTCCCCGGGGATGACAGCCAGCGGTAGGCGCTCGCCCAGGGCTTGGCGCACGGCGACCAGTGACGGGGGAGATGCGGGGTCCTCCGGCACCACATGGGCCACCAGGGTCTTGCGACCGTCCTCGCCGCCGGTCACCGGGCTGACGGCGGCGGCGGCGACACCGTTCACTGCGATCAACGCTGCTTCGATCTCCGCCAGTTCGAAGCGCACGCCGTTGACCTTGATCTGTCCGTCTTGCCGGCCGAGGCAGTGCAGCAGGCCGTGACGATCCACGCGACCCATGTCGCCGGTGCGGTAGTGGCGATCGTGGGGCACACCGGGCAGAGGGCCTTCGAGGAACCGCGCTTCGGTCTCCTCGGGCCGGTGCCAGTAGCCGAGCCCCACCGGTGGGCCGGAGATCAGCAGTTCGCCGACCGTTCCGTCGGGCACCGGGTGCAACGCTTCGTCCACCACGGTGACGGCCATGTCGGGTCCTGGCCGGCCAATGGGGGCGATGGCCGTGTCGGTCCAGTCGCGGTCCGGGTCCGAGAGCCAAGTGGTGACGGCCACCGCCGTTTCGGTGGGGCCGTACTGGTTCTCCACCGGGCACCCCAGCCGGGCGTGCACCGCGCGCACCAGATCCATGGGTAGGGGCTCGCCGATGGAGGCCACCCGGCGCAGATGCGGCAGGGGCGGTATGGCCTCCTCATCCAGGAACGCGCGCAACGTCGTGGGCACGAAGTTGGCCAGGGTGATCCCGTGCTCGGCCATCAGTGTCGCCAGATGGGCGGGATCGTGCTGGGCGTGCGGGATGGGCAGCACCAGCCGGGCGCCGCGCGCCAGCGGCCAAAAGACTTCCGGCAGCGCCGCGTCGAAGCCGATGGTGGTGCGCTGCAGCACAGCGTCTTCGGGACCTAGGGGCAGGGCGGCGTCATACCAGGCGATCAGCCTGGCCAGGGCGCCATGGGTGTTCAGGCATCCCTTGGGCCGGCCGGTTGAACCCGAGGTGTAGAGCATGTAGGCCGGCTGGTCCGGCGGGGTCGCCGCCGCCATGAAGGTGGTGTCCCCCGGCTGCGGGCGCAGGGCCTCGACGTCGATCAGCCGTGCCGCCGGGGGCGCCAGGTCGCGTAGCGTGGCGCGGGCCGCTGCCGTGGTCAGGATCACCCGGGTCCCGCAATCGTCCATCTGGATGCGGATCCGGTCGGGCGGGTCATCCGGAGGAATGGGCACCAGGCACGCACCCTGAGCGAGCACGCCGAGCATGGAGGCGGGAAGGGCATGGCCGCGCGGCTGCGCCACCACGACAGGCTCCCCCGGGGCGACCCCGGCGGCGTCGAGCACACGGGCAACGGCTCCGGCCAGGGTGCGTAGCGCCGCATAGGAGCGCGCGGTTCCGTCGAATACCGTCGCCACCTGGTCGGGCTGGTGGTCCGCCGTCGCGAGAATGGCATCAGGGCAGGACGGTCCCAGCGATGGCGTCAGCATCATCATACGGCGGAATCATGCGACGAAGAGGAAACACTGAATTTTCGTCAAACCGTATCACAGATGCCGAGCGTGGGGCGGAAAAACCGCCCAAAACGATATCCGTTAGTCTTGTCTGCTTTATATCGCCTTATGCGTGAGGGATGCGCTATCCAGAATTGCCTTCAGGGATTCCAACTCTTTCTCATAGCGGCGCCAGCGGCCCACGGAACTGGTGAACACGGGTTGACGCACCTGCCACTTGCTGGCGGTGTACACGGGGCGCTCGGTCTCGTGGAAGCGTTGCATCGCGTCATCCCAATCCAGCCCCAGGGCATCGGTCAGGCGCCGTCCCTGACCCGCGATATCGGTGACCAGGGTTTCATAATCCACCTCCAGGATCGGTAGGGGCAGCACCGCGCGCCAGTGGGCCATGATCCGGTCATGAGCGATCATCACCCGGCCGATGGCTTCCAGGTCCGTGGCATAGGGAATGCCACCGGCGAAGTTCTGCTGAAACAGCGACAGGCCGGTGTCCATCGGGTCGCGCCGGCAAACGATCACCCGGGCCTTGGGAAACACCAGTGCGATCAGCCCCAGGCGGAAGGCATTGTCCGGCAGCTTGTCGCTCACCCGCGTCGCGTCGGGTTTGCCGACCCGATGCGCGGCCTCGCCCAGGCGGGCCAGATAGTGATCCGCGAACCTGCGCAGAACATTGCCCTTCAGGCCGTAGACGCAGCCTGGATAGTCGACGGCCGATCCCAGGTGGCGCGGCAGATGGCGCTGGAACTCGCTGAAATGGCCGAGTTCGCCGGCACCGGCGGCGGCTGGGTGGCTGGCCAGCATCTGTTCGACCAGCGAGGTTCCGGAGCGTGGCAGTCCGACGATGAACACCGGTCGCTCGCTGGGATCGCCGAGGTTGGCCATGCCCTCGAACAGGTCTGGGGTGAAGACCGTGCGGGACTGCTCCACCAGGTCATCCAGGGACGCGGTGTCGAAGGGGTGCGCGGCGGCCTGACGGGCGTTGGCCTCGGCCAGGGCGGCAAAGGCGCCTTCGGCGTCCCCGGCATCGTCCAGGGCCTTGCCCAGGGCGTACAGAGCCTCGACGCGTCCGTCTTCCGGAATGGCGGTATCGGCGCTGACCGCCTGAAGGCGTGCGATGACCGGATCTCCGGCGGTCACGCGGCCCGCCTTGGCCAGCCCGCGCAGTGCGATGACGTTGGCCGGATCGCGGTCCAGCGCCGCCTGGAACAGGGCTCGGGAGTCGGCGAAGCGGCCCTGGCGCTGCAGGGCGTCGCCCAGGGTGAGATGCAGGCCGACATGGTCCGGGTGCCCGTCCAACAGAGGGGACAGCAACGCTTCGGCTTCCTCGGCCCGCTGGTCGGCGATCAACGTGCCGGCGAGGTTGAGCGCCATCTCAAGGTGGTGTGGGCCGTCACCGGCCAGTGTCAGCGCCTGGCGAAAGGCGTCCACGGCCGCCGGTCTGTCCCCTAAGGCCGACAAGGCCAAGGCCAGGTCGTTCCAGAACGCGGGTCGATCCGGCGCTCGGCGCGTGGCCTCGCGCAGGGCGGGGACGGCCGTGTTCGGGCGCCCGGCGCGCAACGCCACGCGCCCCAGGAGTGCCTGGGCTTCGGCGGAGGTCCGGTCGAGGGCCAACAGGGCCTCGACCTCGGCGCGGGCGGCGTCGATCTGGCCGAGGTCCAGCAAGGCCGACGCCAGGGCTTGGCGGGCACGGGCATGCTTGGGCGCTGCGCGGGCCGTGGTCCCGAACACCTCCAGGGCTTCCGGGCGGCGGTCTTGTTGCCAGAGCGCCGAGGCCAGGTTGACGCCGTGATCGGGGTCGTTCGGATCGGCCTTCCGCGCCTGGTCGAACAGATGGATCGCCGCCTCCAGGTGGCCGGCGCGTGCGGCCACCACCCCGAGACCGCCGAGGGCCGCGCCGTTGCGCGGATTGGCCTTGAGGGCTTGCCGGAACCGGTGCTCGGCGGCCGGCAGGTCGCCGCGCGCCAAGTGCTGATGTCCCTCGGCCACGGCCCGTCTCGGGTCAATCGCGCTGGAGCCGCTACTGGGCGCCGAGGCGGTCGGGCGCGCGCCGGGCACCATGTGCGACAGCGTGCCGGCGCCGCCAGGTCTCGGGCGGTGGGCGGCGAGCGACGAGGGCGGTTTTGTCTTCTTGCTCATGGACTCATCAGGTACGGCGGGACGCAAGGCGTGGCGCTGTCTGGCCACGGATCACCATAGACGGGCCGTCGATCTGGTGCCAGTCGTCACCTTGGATCACGGAGTGCTGGGGATCACGGAGTGCTGGGGATCACGGAGTGCTGGGTGCCTCATTGCAGGGTTGGGGGCCGGCCGACAACGTTCACGTGCTGGGCCGTACCCGCTGCCGTGTCCGACGCAAGGGACTCGGCCGTGAGCGACCGCCACCGAGGAAAAGCGATGGTGACCGTGGTGCCCACGCGCGGGGTGCTTTCGATGCTCATCCGGCCGTCGTGTAAGGTGATCAGGTGGTTTGCGAACGGCAGGCCAAGTCCGGAGCCTTCCGCGCCGCTGGCCAGGGCCGTCAGCGTCCGGCCGAAGGGTTGCAAGGCCCGGTCGATGTCGGCGGCGCTCATCCCGTGGCCGCTGTCGGCGATGGTCAGCATGATGCCGCCGTCGGCGCCACACCGCGCCATCACGGTCACGTGGCCGCCGGCGCGGTTGTATTTGACGGCATTTGACATCAGGTTGATCATGATCTGGCGCAAGCGACGGGGGTCGGCCAGGATCTTCGGCACGGCATCGAAGCCGAGGGTCAGGGTGACCGACCGGTCGTCCGCGAGGTGCTGGACATGCACCAGACTCTCGCGGACCACCTCGCCGAGATCCGTGGCCGTCTCCGACAGCAACAAGGTTCCGTTCTCGGCCTCCGATGCGCCCAGCAGGTCGTTGACCAACTCCAGCATGATATCTGCGGCAGTGACGATGTTGCGGGCGAACTCGTGGCTGCGATCGCCACCCATGCCCTGTTCGATCATCTCGGCGTAGGCGCGGACCGCGTTGATGGGGGTGCGCAGGTCGTGCACCGTATTGGCCAGGAACCCCTGGTGCGCCAGGAACGAGCGGCTGATGACTTCGGTGGTGACGTTGATGTGTGTCATGATGAGCGTGTTGTCGTCATGCCGTCCCATCAGCAGCTTGAACCAGCGCTTCTCGTCGGGCGAATGGCAGGGATAGACCTGCTCGAACCACGACTCACTGCCCTTGGCGAGGGTTCGGATCCCCTCCGCCACGGCCACGGCCACGCTCCGTTCAACACCGGACACGCCCTCGCAGAGGGACAGGTAGTTCTGACCCAGGAATGCGGGGCCGGCGTAGCCGTTGCTTGATGCGAACCGGTTCCAGGCACGGTTCACGTCCAGAATCACACCCGTATGGTCCAGGATCGCGACTTGGGCTGGGAAACTGTCAAGGAAGCCGTCCATGGCAAGCCGTCGATCGACCGCGTGTACGATTGGGTGCAGCCTTGACGATGTGAGTCAGGAACTCTGGCAACAAACGCCCTGCGACTCTTGGTTCACATGCCACTCCGTCACACCGTCAGGACACCAAGGTATCCTGCGCGGCCTTTGAACACAAACAAGAATACCTGTCGAAACAGGGGGCTCTGCGATGCGGACAACAGGCTTGTCCCCCCGTGTCAGTTCGGTGCGTCACGGAGCGCACGCCGTATTCACCAGTACCACCATCATGGAGTAACCGGATCAACGGGGACGGCCGAAACCGGGAGACCCGCGAGGTATGCCCCGCGAGGTATACAAGCATTACACTTTGCCGGCGGCCCAGGCGCCGACGGCCGCCAGGCCGACCGCCGTGCCGGCGGGCAGGCGCCGGGCCGTCGCCGGTGTGAGGCCGCCCAGGGCGATGACGGGGCACGCGGCGATCGCCGCCAAGCTGGCGAACCGACAGGGTCCCAGGGCCGGGGCGCCGGGGTGACTGGCGGTCGGAAACGCCGGGGACAACAGCGCAGCGTCGGCCCGCATGACACGGGCGCGCGCCAGGGCGTGGACGCCGTGACAGGCGACGGTGAGCAGTCGGGATCCGCGTCGCCAAGCCAGCGCCGGCGTCAACACCCCGCGCCGGGCCAGACTCTCCGGCAGGTGCAGGCCATCGGCGTCGACAGCGATGGCCAGACGAAGGTTGCCGGCGACCAGGAAGGTCATGCCTTTGTTTCGGGTCAAGCGCCTCAGACGGCGGCCGCGCGCTCTTGCCTCGGCGGGGGACAGGTCGTAGGGGCGCCATAGAAGGGCCGCGCCGCGCGGCGCGCGCGCCAGCAGCGGCGCTGGATCGGGCAGGCGGGCCGGGTCGCTCACCAACCAGATTCGAGGCAGAGGGTTTCCACCCCGAGTTCGTGCCGGTTTGAGCCGCGTTGCGGCGTCTGCTAAGGTCCAAGGCATCACGGTTGAGATCTGGCTTTTTTTGGTTTCGACAGGATGCTCATGCCTGAAGACGGTTCTTCTTCGCAAGGGGGCGCTGCGTTTCTCGACATCGCCGCCAACCTGGCCACCGTGCGCGAGCGCATCGCCGCTGCCGCCCGGGCCGCCGATCGTGATCCGGCCGCGATCACGCTTGTCGCCGTCTCCAAGACCCACGGGATCGACCGGGCGCGGGCCGCACTGACGGCCGGACATCGGGTGTTCGGTGAAAATCGGGTGCAAGAGGCGTACCGTAAATGGCCTCCGCTGCGGGCGGCGTTTCCGAACCTCGAACTGCGCTTGAACGGACCCTTGCAGACCAACAAGGTCGGCGAAGCGGTGGCTCTTTTCGATGTCATCGAGACCGTGGACCGGCCCAAACTGGCCGCTGCCCTGGCGCGGGAGATGGATCGGCAAGGGCGGCGCCCCACGTGCCTGATCCAGGTCAACACGGGCGCGGAACCGCAAAAGGCGGGCGTGGCGCCAGAGGACGCCGACGCATTCATTGCTCACTGCCGCGACGACCTGGGGCTGCCCATCGTTGGCTTGATGTGTATCCCACCGGCCGATGAGGAGCCGTCTCCCCACTTCGCGTTGCTGCGAGAGATCGCCCGGCGCACTGGCCTTTCGGTGCTCAGCATGGGCATGAGCGGCGATTTCGACGTGGCGGTGACCCTTGGCGCCACCCATGTGCGCGTGGGAACGGCCATCTTTGGCGCGCGCCCACCCCCGCCGACTGGGTAACCCCCCTTGGCAGCCCCTTCGGGAGTGTGTGATGCCGCCCAAGGCCAATCCAAAGAAACTCAATCCCTTGCAATTGCGGACGCTGACCCTGTTGCAGGAACTCGCGCGTGATCCGGAGGTGACCAGCACCGACACGGAGACTGGCGAGCGAACCATTGGTGTCTTGCCCGAACCCCATGGCGACCACTTCCACTTGGGTCCCTATGTGGTCATGCGCTCCGACGCCACCGGTCTGCACAATCCCGCGGTGATGACGGCGTTGACTCGTAAGGGATTGGTCCGGCGTGACCCAGTGTTTGGCGCGACGATCCTCACCGCAGACGGGCTGGTCTACGAGACTGGCCTCCGCGAGACGATTCTCCAGGGCTCCGATCACTGAACAGAATAGAGGGGTGGACCGCTCATCCCTCGACGGCGCGCTTGGCCCGGTTTGCCGCGCCACGGTCCGCGCTTGCCGTCATGGCGGGTTTGTGTTTCGATTCTCTCGTCATGGGGGTTCCCTGATGACGGACGAACCCATTGTGCAAATCTGCCATGCATGTTCCTTTTTCGTTCCATGTTATTGATGTATATCAATGTTGGAATGGTTCCAGAGGAGTATCAGCGCGGCCTGATGGCAAGGCTTTTCCGTCCGAGGCTTCGGGCGGCAGCGTTGATGGACGGGTCAGCGAGTCCCGCACCGCGATGTGGCTGAGCGCTGGCGTGTTGACCGGCCGCCGAGAGAAAGTCGAACCCGAGGGCGACCGGACCTGACGACGACCCGGACCCGCATCCGGGCCTGGAAAGGATCATGGATCATGACGGCACCGGATAGCCTGTCCGTGGCCCCGGCGGTCGGCGCCGAGGGTGTTTCCCCCGCGAGCCCACATGCGATCGATCGGCCGAGCGGTCCGGTTTCGAACTCAGAGCCAGAATCGGAGTCGTTGTACGGAGATTACGAAAAGGTCTATCCGCGCCGCGCAGAAGGCCCGTTCCGGCGCATCAAGACCGCCATGAACATGGTCCTGCTGTCGATCTTTTTTGTCGGTCCCTGGTTGCGGTGGGACCGAGGACCCGATGCGCCCGGCCAGGCCATCCTCATCGATATGCCCGGCCGGAAGGCGTACTTCTTCGCGATCGAGATCTGGCCGCAGGAGGTCTACTACCTGACCGGCCTGTTGGTGATCGCGGCGGTGGCGCTGTTCTTCGCGACGGCTCTGCTGGGGCGGGTGTGGTGTGGTTTCGCCTGTTTCCAGACGGTGTTCACCGACATTTTCGTGTCCATCGAGCGGGCCATCGAGGGTGAACGCAGCGTGCGCATGCGGCTGGACCGCGGGCCGCTGACCCTGGCCAAGATCCAACGCAAGATACTGAAGAACCTGGCGTGGCTCGGTGTGGCCGCCGCCGTGGGCCTTGGCTTCACGCTCTACTTCGGGAACGCGCCTCAATTCCTTGTAGATATTGCCACATTCCAAGCCGGCATGGCGCCTTACGGCACCATCGCGGTGGTCGGGGGGTTCTGTTTCCTGTTGGCCGGCTATGCGCGGGAACAGGTGTGCATCTACATGTGCCCGTATGCGCGCTTTCAGGGCGCCATGATGGACGATGAGTCCCTGATCGTCACCTATGAGGCGTGGCGGGGCGAAAAGCGCGGCAAGGCCCGCAAGACCGAGGACTTCAGCCAGCGCGGCCACTGTGTGGACTGCACCTTGTGTGTCCAGGTCTGTCCGACGGGCGTGGATATCCGCCAGGGCACCCAGTTGGCCTGCATCGGCTGCGGTCTTTGCGCCGATGCCTGCGATAGCATCATGGATCGGTTCAACCTGCCGCGTGGCTTGATCCGGTTCGACTCGGTGCGCAACCAGACGCGCCGCGCCGGCGGCGAAAGCGTGTTCATCCGCTGGCTCCGGCCGCGCACCATGATCTATATCACCGCGCTGACCGTCGCGGTGGTGATCATGGCGTTGACCTTGGCGACTCGCTCTCGCCTGGAGGTCAATGTGTTGCCGGAACGCAGCCCGCTTTACGTGACGCTGTCGGACGGCTCCATCCGTAACGGCTACACCTTCAAGATCCTCAACATGGAACGGGTCGACACACGTTTCTCGGTGACCATCCGTGGCCTGGAGGGGGCGCAGATGGCGGTGGTGGGCTATGACACCCCTGCCCAAGAGCCGACCACGGCAAGCCTACCTGTCGCCGGTGACAGCGTCGGAACGTTCCGGGTTTACGTCTCGGCCGATCTCGATGTGCTGCACGGCGCTTCGACGCCCTTTACGTTTCACGTGGCGAACGAGGCCAATGGCGAAACCCTCGACCATCGCGTCAACTTCAACGCGCCAGCGCGGTGATCCGTTTGCCTTGGGTGGGGCGTGAGGCTTGCCCTGCCCGTCGCGATAGCCTATTCGGGGTGGATACCGTTTCGACACGCCGCCGCGCCGATATCCCGGCCGCCGGCGCGGCGGACCCCGACCGAACGGACGTCGCCCGTGCTACCGTCATTCCTCTTCACCTCGCCGCGCGCCCGCGTCGCGTACATCCACGATGTCGTGATGGCGGGGGTTTCTTTCTACCTTTCGATCTACCTGCGACTGGGCGAGTCTTGGCCCGTGCACGTGGCCAACGAAACGCTGGCCATCGGCGGTGTCCTGTTCACGGTGATCGCCGCCAGCGTGTTTCTCTTTCAGCCGATGTATCGCGGCATCTGGCGCTATGCCTCCATGCGCGACTTGGTGGCCATTACCCGGGCCGTCACTCTGATCATCCTGATTTTTGTCCCGCTCATGTTTATGACGACGCGTCTCGGCGACCTGCCGCGGAGTACGCTCATCATCAACTGGTTCGTGTTGATGGCCCTGCTGGGCGGGCCGCGATTCCTCTACCGGTTGTTCAAGGATCGCCGGTTGGACTTCCGCTACGAGGCATGTCACAAGCCGGGCACCATTCCGGTGTTGCTGGTCGGCGCCGGTGACGAGACAGACCTGTTCATCCGGTCGCTGGCACGCGATCGCGGGGCGAGTTATCGGGTTGTGGGCATCGTGACCCGCAAGAAACACCGGGTCGGCCGTCGTATCCACGATGTCGATGTGATGGGGACCCTGGACTGCATCGAGGACGTGGTCTCTACGCTCGCCGGCCGCAACCAGAAGCCCATGAAGCTGGTGCTGACCCAGGAGGTGCGCGACGGCGCGGAGGTGCGCGCCCTGCTGGAGGAAGCCGACCGCCTGGGCATGACCTTGGCGCGTCTGCCGCGCCCCACCGACTTGCGGGCGGGGGCGGAGGATCGCACCGAGATCCGCCCGATTTCCCTCGAGGACCTTCTCGGCCGCCCGCAGGCGGTGCTCGACCGCGAGGGCATCGCGGCCCTGATCAGGGGCCGACGGGTGTTGGTCACCGGGGCTGGCGGATCCATTGGGGCCGAACTGGCGCGTCAGGTCTCCGACCTGGAGCCGGCGGCGCTGACCTTGTTCGATCACGGCGAGTTCGCCCTCTTTTCCATCGACATGGAACTCGCCGAACGGCATCCCGGCCTGTCTCGAGCGGCCCGTATCGGGTCGGTGCGCGACCGCACCCGCCTGGACGCCGTGTTCGCCGAGGCGCGACCCGAGGTGGTGTTTCACGCGGCCGCCTTGAAGCATGTTCCCATGGTCGAGTTGAACCCGGTCGAGGGGTTGTGGACCAATGCCGTGGGCACCCGTCATGTGGCCGATGCCTGCCGCGCCCATGGGGTGTCGGCGCTGGTGATGATTTCCACCGACAAGGCGGTCAATCCCACCAGCATCATGGGCGCCAGCAAGCGGGCGGCGGAGAGCTATTGCCAGGCGCTGGATGTGCTCGACCAGGGTCAGAGTCCACGCACCCATTTCGTGACCGTCCGGTTCGGCAATGTGCTGGGGTCCAATGGATCGGTGGTGCCGTTGTTCCAGGCTCAGTTGGCCAAGGGGGGGCCGCTGACGGTGACCCATCCGGACATGACGCGCTACTTCATGACCATCCGCGAGGCGGTGGAACTGGTTCTGCAAGCCGCCGCCCTGGGGACCAGCGAAGACGCTTGGCGGGGCCGTATCTTCGTGTTGGACATGGGCCGGCCGGTGCGTATCGTCGATCTGGCCCGGCAGATGATTCGCTTGGGTGGATTGCGGCCCGACACGGATGTGCGCATCGCGTTCACCGGTATGCGGCCCGGCGAGAAGCTCTACGAAGAGGTCTTTCATGGCGCCGAAAGGCCGGTGCCCACCGGTCGGGAAGGGGTGTTGATCGCCGATCCGAGGCGCCAGGATTACGGGCGCGTGGCGGCGCGCTTCGATGCCCTTGAGGAGGTCTGCCGCGCCGACGACGCGGACCAGGCGTTGGCCCTGATGACCGAGCTGGTCCCCGAGTACGGCGGCGCCCCGGCCGCGAACGGGGCCGACGACGACCCACCAAGGGCCCGGGTCGCTATGACTCCCTGACCCCGAGTCCCCGACATCCTGATGTCGGTCGGCACCCCTTGCGGGGTGGGGGCGGCCTCGTATACTCCGCGCCCGGAACCAGGGCTCGCGTCCGGGGGGGACGCGCGGACGTGGGCCCACAGGAGGGGAACGGGACCACGATGGATATCTTCCAAGGGCTGGCCGGGATTCTGGTGATCCTGGCGGTGTGCTGGGCTTTGAGCGAGCGACGTGGGGCGATCGCCTGGCGGCCGGTGTTGATCGGGGTGGCGCTGCAAGCGGTGTTGGCCCTGGTGTTGTTGAAGACCCCCGGGGCGACCGATGTGTTCGCCTGGTTGAACGCCGGTGTCCTGGCCTTACAGGAGGCGACCCGCGCGGGTACGGCCTTCGTGTTCGGCTACGTCGGCGGCGGTGACCTGCCCTTCAAGGAACCGTACCCGGGTGCCGCCTTCGTGCTGGCGTTTCAGGCCCTGCCGCTGATCCTGGTGGTGAGCGCGCTGACCTCGGTGCTGTTCTACTGGCGGGTGTTGCCCGTGATCGTGCATGGGGTGGCCTGGGGGTTGCGCCGAACCATGGGCGTGGGCGGGGCCGTCGGCTTGTCCTCCGCCGCCAACATCTTCGTGGGCATGATCGAGGCGCCGCTGTTCATCCGCCCTTACGTGGCCGCGATGAGCCGGGCCGAGTTGTTCATGATGATGACCTGCGGCATGGCCACCATCGCCGGAACCGTGATGGTGCTGTACGCGAGTTTCCTGCAGCCGGTGCTGGATAATGCCCTGGGGCATATCCTGGTGGCCTCGGTCATCAGCGCGCCGGCCGCGCTGGCCCTGGCCATGATGCTGGTGCCCGAGGATCCCGAGGTCGAGCCCACCGAGGCACGGTTCAAGCTGCCGCCGCCCGAGGCCCACAATTCCATTGAGGCCGTGTTGCTGGGCACCCGGGACGGCATCACCCTGGTGATCAACGTGGCGGCCATGCTGCTGGTGGCGGTGGCGCTGGTCAACTTGGTGAATCAGGCATTGAGCCTGCTGCCCATGGTGGCCGACGCGCCGCTGACCCTGGAGCGGCTGCTGGGCTGGGTGATGGCGCCGGTGGTGTGGCTGATCGGCATTCCCTGGGCGGAGGCGGCGGCCGCCGGCACCTTGATGGGCACCAAGACCGTTCTCAACGAACTGCTGGCCTATGCCCAGATGGCGGCGCTGCCGGATGGCACCCTGTCTGATCGCAGTGAGGTCATCATGACCTATGCCTTGTGCGGCTTCGCCAACTTCGGCAGCCTGGGCATCATGCTGGGGGGCTTGACGGTCATGGCGCCGGAGCGCCGACAGGACATTGTCTCGCTGGGCGGGCGGACGATCCTGTCAGGCACCCTGGCCACCTTGATGACCGGCGCGGTGGTAGGCCTGCTGACGTGGTGACGGCATGGTGACAACAGGCGCGGAGGACCCCGTTCCTGCCTCAGGAGGGGCGTCTCGCGCGACCGCCGGGGATAATCCGGCGGTCGGTGTCGCGGCGCCGCTTCCGGAGCGGACGCGGATCCGCCGCGCGCTCAATGACATTCTGATTCGCAGTTCGCCGCCGATCGTGTTGGCGGCCAATCCCTTGGTTGCAGCTCTGCTCCTCCTGCCCCTTTGGGCGACGCCGGCGGCGGGACCGTTGGTGATCGTCGTGCTGTTGCTGGGGTTAAACAACCTGATCGCCTTCTTGGTTTACCGGCGGTACCAGCGGGCGCCGGAGGCTGAGCGTGATCGCCGAGCCTTCCAGTGGTGCCATCTGTTTTTCATCGTGTCACTGGGCAACAGTGTTTTCTGGGGGTTGGGCGGCCTGTGGGTGTTCGTCCTGGCGCCGGTGCCCGAGCGCTTTCTGGTGGGCGCGGTGATCCTTGGCATGAGTGCCGGCATGCTGGCCTGCGAGTCCGCGTCGTTCCGGCAGGTCGCGGGATTCGTGCTCTTGGCGGTTCCGCCCATCGCTCTCCATGGCCTGGCCAGTGGAACACCCATCGGCCTGACCTATGGCTTTGGCATGCTGTTCTACATCGGCGTCATGCTCTACTTCGCCAAGGTGAACAACGACGCCCAGGTGCAGACCGTGCGGTTGCGCTTTGCCCACCACGCCACGCTGGAGGCTTTGCATCGCACGGTGGCCACGCTGGAAGCCGCGCAAGCCCATCTGTCGCAAGCGGATAAAATGGCGTCGCTTGGGCGGCTGGTGGCCGGCATGGCCCACGAGATCAACACCCCGGTCGGCAACGCCATCACCGCGGTGTCCCTGGTCGAGGCGCGCGCTCGTGAGGCGATGGCGGACCTGGAGGCGGGGGCGTTGCGACGGGGCGCCCTGGAGCGAACCTTGCGCCATTGCGCCGAGGCGGGGGCGGTCGCGGAGAGCAACCTGCGGCGGGCCGGTGACTTGATCAACAGCTTCCGGGACGTGGCGGTGGATCGCGCCTCTGCCCGGCGCCGCACCATCAATCTGGCCGAGTATCTGGCCGAGGTGCTGATCAGCCTGAGGCCCAGGGTTCGGGCGACACCGCATGCCGTGGGCCTGACCTGCGATCCTGACCTGACGCTGGACAGCTATCCCGGCGCCTTGTCGCAGGTGGTGACCAATCTGGTGATCAATGCCCTGACCCATGCCTTCGAGCCGGACGGGCCACCGGGGACCATCACCGTGACGGGGCGCGCGGACGGCCCCGATCATGTCCGCCTGATGGTGGCCGACGATGGCCGGGGTATCGATCCGTCGGTGCGTGACTGCCTGTTCGAACCCTTCGTGACCACCAATCGGTCGGGCGGCGGCACTGGCCTGGGGATGGGCATCGCCTTGACACAGGTGAGTCAGGTGCTGGGCGGCAGCCTCAGCGTGGACAGCGCGCCTTCGCAGGGCACGCGCGTGTATGTTCGGCTCCCTCGTGTGGCGCCGTCCCACGACGCGCCGGGGACTCCCGATAAGTCCGCGGCCGAACCGGTCTCCTGAAACGGGTGATTACGGCCCATGTCGCCCGCATCCCGATTTTGTGTGTCACGGGCTACACGCCCCACAGGTTTGGGTTAATTCCCGTTGCATTCCGTCTGCGCCATCCCCATACCTCACCGAACCCGCCCTGCTTTGGCCGATTTTCGCCCCCTCGGAGATCCCCCTCGGAGATACCATGTCCAGCGTTTCGCGACTGTCGCACTTGCAACGGCTCGAGGCCGAAAGCATCCACATCATCCGCGAGGTGGTGGCCGAGTTTCGCAAGCCGGTGATGCTGTATTCGATCGGCAAGGATTCGTCGGTGATGTTGCATCTGGCGCGGAAAGCGTTCGCGCCCGGGCCGCTGCCATTTCCGCTCATGCACATCGACACGGGGTGGAAGTTCCGGGAGATGATCGCCTTCCGGGATAAGACGGTGCGGGACCTGGGACTGCGTCTGATCGTGCACACCAACCAGGAGGGCGTGGCGCAGGGAGTCAATCCCATCACCCACGGCTCGGCGGTGCATACCGATGTGATGAAGACGCAGGCGCTGAAGCAGGCGCTGTCCCTGCATGGGTTCGACGCGGCCTTCGGTGGCGCTCGGCGGGACGAGGAAGCCAGCCGGGCCAAGGAGCGTGTCTTCTCCTTCCGGACCGCCACGCATCAGTGGGATCCGCGCAACCAGCGTCCCGAGCTATGGTCGATCTACAACGGTCGCATCAAAACGGGGGAGAGCATCCGCGCCTTCCCGTTGTCCAACTGGACCGAACTGGACATCTGGCAATACATCCTGCTGGAAGACATCCCCGTGGTGCCCCTGTACTTCGCGAAACCGCGCCCGGTGATCCCGTGGAACGGCATGTGGATCATGGTCGACGATGACCGCATTCCCATTGCCGAGGGCACGCGGCCGGAGGAGCGCATGGTGCGCTTCCGCACCCTGGGCTGCTATCCCCTGACCGGGGCCGTCGAGAGCAGCGCCGCCACCCTGCCCGAAGTGGTCACCGAGATGCTCAATGCGCGCACCTCCGAGCGCAGCGGGCGGGCCATCGACCACGATCAGGCGGGCTCCATGGAACTGAAGAAGCGGGACGGGTATTTCTGATGCAGACCGAGGTGATGCAAGCCGGGGCACGGCCGTTCGACGTTGCCGCCACCGAGGCGGTCCTGAAGGGTGATGCGGCGGAGCGGGATCTGTTGCGCTTCCTGACCTGCGGCAGTGTCGATGATGGCAAGAGCACCCTGATCGGCCGTGTTCTTTATGATTCCCGGCTGATCTTCGAGGACCAGCTCAAGACCCTGGAACGCGACAGCAAGGCACGTGGCCGCGCGGGTGGCGCGCTGGACCTGTCGCTTCTGGTGGATGGCCTGCAGCAGGAGCGCGAGCAGGGCATCACCATCGACGTTGCCTATCGCTACTTCACCACCGACCGGCGCAAGTTCATCGTCGCCGACACGCCCGGCCACGAGCAGTACACCCGCAATATGGCCACGGGGGCGTCGAACAGCGACCTCGCGGTGTTGCTGGTCGATGCGCGCAAGGGGTTGCTGGTGCAAACGCGGCGGCATGCCACCATCTGCCGCCTGATGGGCATCCGTCACGTGGTGGTCGCCGTCAACAAAATGGACCTGGTGGGCTACGCCCGCGAAACTTTCGAGGCCATCCGCGACGAGTTCCAGGCGTTCGCGCGGCAGATCGGTCTTGGGGATGTGACCTGCATCCCGGTCTCTGCCTTGATGGGCGACAACGTGGTCAATCGCGGCGAGGGCACGCCGTGGTACGACGGGCCGGCCCTGCTGCCCTACCTGGAAGAGGTGGACGTGGTGACCGAAACCGTCGCCGCGCCGTTCCGCTTCCCGGTGCAATGGGTCAACCGGCCCAACCAGGACTTCCGGGGCTACTGCGGCACCGTCGCGGGCGGCGCGGTGAAACCGGGCGACCGGATTGTCGTGCATCCCTCGGGGCGAACTTCCA
>Ga0126339_10000067_pt1 | contig 37112 bp, 24 predicted proteins | sample OrbTmetagenome_2_FD_92532 | JGI IMG/M metagenome (GOLD analysis project Ga0126339, IMG submission 92532) | Coral microbial communities from Petempiche,Puerto Morelos, Mexico - Orbicella T R C metagenome | ecosystem: Host-associated > Invertebrates > Cnidaria > Coral | place: Petempiche,Puerto...
GAAACGCCATTTTCTCGCTTTGTGAAGCGAGCCGCGAAGCGCAGTTTAAACCGGATGTGACGTCATTTTTTGTTGGATGATGCCTATACGAAAATTTCAGGAGTCTTCTGCCCCGCCCCTGGTTCCAATATGATATTGCCTTGATCCACGAAAAGATGTCCTATTTACATCGAAACCGAAAATCATGGAAGCATCGGGCTTCATCTCGTCTTGTGACGCAGTAGATCGTGATATAGATCTGGCTTCGTTTTCATACCACACCCTGGAAAAATAGTGAATTGGCGTGCCCTGTTAATAGCACTAACAACTGCGGACAGCCTGTCAAGACTGTCCCATAGCTTGAAGCCAATTGTGAGCGCGTCGGCCAGAGCCGCCATTTTGGATTTAAAGGTCGATTGGGAGCAAGTTCTCTCGGCAGCTCTTCTCATGAATACCTCCACGAGCTTGCTGTTCATCAAAAAGTTCACTTGTACACGAATCGCCGACGTTATCTGATACTTACAGGAAGAAAAATTGAACATTTCAAATACTTCCACAGAAATGGCTCTCTTTTCCGCAAACGTGTGCGGGTCCATGAACGGAAGTTAAACTTTATTTATTTTTTCGGCTTTAGATGAGGAAATTGTCTAAGGAAAATAATCCCACCTACATGTACAAACAGAAATCTGGCCGTTCTCAAAGGAATACCTGGGATAATCCGTCTTGGTCTGATAATCTGTCTGAAATTATAACTCAGGTCAGTAAGGCTCAGCCCCTAATTCTACTAACAGGAAATGCTTGACAATTGACATGATTGAAATGCAACATGAAAAATCATCGCAACTGCTCAAGTTGCGTTCATAACTACGATGGTCTTTCATAAAGAATACTGACCTTATGTCAGTATATTTCATATATATACGTTGTCTTGCTTTAAAAGAGTTAACGTAATTAAATTTTTTATTGTCCAATTTACTCTCATTTTCCTCAAGTTCCTATTAGGCACTGATACACGCCCTTCCAAACTTTTCAGACCTCCTCATCTTGTCAACCTTCTTTCAGTTTAATTGCCAAAGCATTCCACCTACAAACGTTTTTTGATCAAGTCTGCTGAAATTCTGGCCTTCCAAGTCAGTTGCCTTCTATCCAGTTTTAGCGTTTGTCTAATCCATTGTCAGCAGCTTCTGACCTCTCTCCATCCCTTTGTTTTACCTGCGGTCCCATCAAACACTCTATTTTGCTCCTTACTTGCCCTTGACCTTACCGACTCTTTTGACTGATGACGCTTTAAAAACCGTATAGGGGATGTTGTCCGATATAATCTCTGAGCTACAAGTAAAAAAATTAGCGAGGAAAAATTTAAAATAGCCCTTTTCACGGTTTAATATTCTCATTTGCATTACTGATATAATCTAGCATGTATGTGAGGCAATTTCGGGCTAATGTGTAGCTAGTTTCGCATTCACGTTGGATTAATTGTAATGCAAATGAGAAAAGCTAACAGCGTAAAAGTTGGCCTTGCCGTCACCTCCCCCCTATAAATGCTCGCAATAGGAATGACCAAAATGACTCGCTATGACATGCATAAACCGTCATCATTAAATATGGAACATAAATCATTTCCGACTTTTTATGAAGTGACCAAGACAATGATATTTTTCCATTTCGTCAACCAATCGTGAAAAAAATGTAGATTTCAAAAAACATTGTTTCCAGTTCAATAACTATGCTGTCAACTAAAGGTCATTAATAGTATTACTACCCATGCAAGGATTTAAAAGAACGTATATCAACTTTTAGCGAACCAAACTCACTCTGAGGACCAAACGTACTAAACTTACCCTGAGAAACACGCCATTCAATCAGATCGTTTATTTCGTAGTTCAAGGTCACAGTTCACCACCTTATGAAGTCATATGGTCTCTTTTCCTTGACGTCATTAAATTTTTACTTTGATGCACAGTTACGTAATCGAATCTATTCAACGGGAATTCTGTTACGTTAATACAAATTTGCATTTTATGAAACGTCAAAGTTTAAAGTTGCTGCCACCTTTCATTTCCAACAGCAGACGAAATCAAGACAATAAAAAAACTAATAAAAAAATAATTATAAGACGATTGACATTAAGAAAGCCACTAGTACTATGTAGCTCTTTTCATTGTTTTTACCACAAAACCATTGCTTTGTTTATCGTGGGTAATTAGAATTTAAGAAAATTCGAGAGGCAAGATTCAGTTCTATGTTTCTGACATGATGCACAGATCTCCTGGAAAAATAAAACTTTATCTGAAACTGAGAGAAAAATCGTGACTCAGCCCTGTCTAGAAATGGTTCAATGACACTGCGAGCACAAAGCCTTATGGGATAGCTAAACATTTCACTATACGAAGAGTAGGTCTGATTATAATTAGATACTTGAGTTACGCAAACCAACTGATCACTACACAGTCACGTTAATCAAGAAAGCGAGCTGTGAGCTATACATATGTATCTACTGCTGATAGTGGTGCGGTAAACAGAACATGCCATTTCACCAGCCAAGGATTTCGCAAGCGGTAAGCACAAGTTGCGTTTCTCAAAAGCTTTCGCTGTGCGCGCATTATTTGACAGTCATTACGACTGCGATACGCTTAAATGGATTTACCGATAACTCTATTTCCTCACGAGTTTGCAAGCAGTTCATCTTATACAGACTCAGAGGGATTTGCCACAAGAAAATATGTTAAGTTTTCCCGAGAAAATTTCGCTTTCCAATTAGACGTTCATGTTCTCAAGACAACTATGTCCTCAAAATCACTGATTTCCAACAGTGTAGGTGGCCTATTTAAAGCTGTCGAATCAGTTGTAATGAGCTATACTATAATTATTCATAATTATCGTCTAAAGTTGCTTAGAGCAGACTTGTCGGGCACGAGATCAGAGTGTGCTCTTCCATTTGTGGTGTGTGTGTCATTTTATAACGAGACACTGCGAAGCAATGCAAGTGAATCGAATGTTTGACTTTGACATTTGTGACTGAGTTACTGTACTTCACATTTTAAAACGACAACGACAGCAACCCGACTCAGACCCAGCGGGATACAGATTGAATACTGGATACAGGAAGGCTTCCTTGTACCCTGTAATTCGCCTAGCCACATGGTCCTTAAGGGTCTGGAAGCTGTATTGAGATAAGTCTTAAATTTGAGACAGATCTCGTACTAAAGCGACCTGTTTGAGTCTTAGTGGACTGACGTGGATGTACACCCAGAAGGAAGGACAGTGCAAATTAAAAAGAAACTGAGGCTACCTCAGTTCTTGAGGTGAAAGTCATACGAGTAAAATTTCAACTATTGAGGGTTTCGCCAGCTTGAAAGTCGTCTCGCAAGGTTACGAAATGAACGTTTCAATTTGGAGTAGGTAAACGGTATCTTCAAAACTTCGAAGCAGAATTTTGTTCTTATGATTCTTGTTCTCGACTTAGCAGATCTCGCAGTCTTACTGTTTTTATGTAGTATTATCGAGTGAGTATTCCGAGTAACCGAGTTCCTTTGGTTGGGTGCTTTAAAACGTTGGTTTGTTTATAATTTAAGGTTATTAATGGCTTTACGGGCAGTAGCATTGGTGTGGAACAATCAAGTTAAATTCGCCCTCGGCAATAAAATGCTATTTTGGTCGGAGTTATAACACTTGTGGTAATCCCGTTTTAATAATTGCACTGTACTTATCAACTTTCTGAGGGATTTAATGGAAGCTAGTTGCCGGGAATAAAACAAAACCGGCCTCCCTGATGGTAAAAGAGTCTATTGGAAACCACTCAAACACAAGCCTGACAGTCCACTTGTGGCTGTTCATGATACGTTTTCGCTTGACTAATCTTCAAGTATAAAATGAGAAACACAGTGTTCTTCCATTCAAAACCCTCGTCAAGGAACAATTGTCTCGTGTGATTTTGATATCAGTTCCTTTACTGGTGAGCATTAACAAAGAAAAAATTATCAGTACCCTCTTTTTCGCGCCATCCCACGGATAGTAGCCGCTGCAAACTTTGCGAATGGCCGGGAAGTTGTCCTCCACGAATTATTTTGTTCAAAAGTTATGTAATCAGGAGAGTCATTTTACGATACAAGGTCCACTAATTTTTTTTTCTGATATTTTATCCTTCCAGTTTCATATCAGCTATGTGTGTATAAACTGTCAAGTTGTATTTAAAGTCACATGCAGGCTCCTCTCGCAGACCTCAATCGGACTAGAGTATTGAGTTTTCTCTCGAGTTACAGATAACTGATGGTTTGCGTGCGTTTTAATTTGAACATCGATTACCCCATGTTTTATTGCCTAAAGCACAACAAACTTCTGAACTGTGGCCGGCGTGACACAAAAGCCAAGCTTTCCGTGAAACCAAGAAGAGTGTATTAACACCACCCATTGTGACAAAAACAGGAAACAGATAATTCGATTAGCCAATTTAAAATTTGTCGAGAAGCTCCCACTTAATCTTTTAACTGCCTCATTTACAACACCTAATCTTGTTAGTTAAAATCAAGTTTAATAACGCGACTCCAGGTGTTAAAAGCCCAAGTTAAAACAATCACTAATTCATACGCTTGCATGATTTCGTTCAAGAGTTTCATGTCAGTAGTTGTCATTATCAAGCATGTGTAAAGGTACTCAGTTAGTTCTATACACATTTTACAACACAATCACTTCACTGGTTGCTTTCGAAATTTGATGGCTAGATAATATGGCATGTTATTTTACTGGACTTGCGGTTACAATTTTAAATTTCCCCAATACTCTTGACACTCTGTCGTACTTTTTTTCCCACTATTATTTAATTGGTTGACCTAATCACGTGTATGTCACCTTCAGTCTCGTTTCAGTCCACCATTGACTGATTGCATGACAAAGTTTACTGCACCATATTTTCCTGTTAAGTCGTTTTAATGGTTATATTGTAAAAGCCACGGAACGGCCTTTATGAGCCAATCAGAACACACGCTTAAGACTGTCCTTGATCACGGCTCTTTTGATCAGTAATTAAAATAACGCGAAGGCACATCAAACAACCCGGTTCTCTTTCAGTTTGGCTCTTTCTAGCGTCATCATATACGTGTGCAGTGACGAAGTTAATTAATATGGTATTTATTTTCTTTGGTCAGGATTACAAAATAATATGGTCCATAATCTCTCGGTTAAATAAGTTAGTAATTCAGTTCATACCAGAAAAAAATTTCTTACTTCGTCAGTTTGAAATATTTTGACTGTTTATTTGGAAACCTAAACTTTTGTTAAAACAACCTCCTAGCTTTATCATTGCATTTCGAATTTTTAAAAGTTCTTTGAGCACAAATGCAGCTAGGATTCTTAATAGTTCCTGAAATATTCCTTTAGACTAGCAAAGTCTGCCAAAATTAAGGACCTTTTTTACTCTTTGAGACGATTATTTCCGCGCTTATACAACAGGCTGGCCCCAGCCAGAGTTGGAAAATCAAAAGTAAATCAGATCGCCTTCTGCTGTCACCACCATTACTGTCATTGGCTGTTTCGGGGTTTTCATCCTAGGAACCGTGAATTTGAGATTGTTATTTTTACCCCTCTGAGGTCTAGCTCTGACTCTGTGTCAAATGTTGTCTTTACCGACTGACGCAATCGATTGGTCAGTTTTGAAGAGGACTTTTTCACCGAGAAAGGATAAGGAAATTCTACAGCTACTTACACACTGATGAGTGACAAGTGAACAAAGTTATCGACACTATCGACCCCAGTTCAGCCACCTTATTAACGATAGTTTGCGTGCAAGATAATTTGTGTGCATTTACCACTAAACAGACAAAACTTAGTTATAAATGGATAAAGTAAACAACATAGAGCTGTGATAATTTACAACACTTTGATTTACTTTAAGTCTCGTTACAGAAGCAAACAAACTGCTTATAACACAAAAGGGCTTCCGTGGGGTCTGCTAATTTCGATTCATGTAAGCTTTTGTTATGCACAGATATTGTATTGCAGGTCGTTTAACCCTCTCTATCCTAAGTTTGAATATAAATTCTCTTTCACCTCCGAATAATGGGTAATGTTATGAGAATTTGAAAGTACATCAAGACGATATCTCCTAATTAATTGGAGAGTCTTTGACCATCTCTTTGGTGTAGGTCGGCTAATAATTTTCTTGATTCTCATCACACGTCTCCTTGACAATGTATTGATATCGTATTGGGAAGTTTTGTTTTGATCACAAAGACCAGCATTAGACGATTAAGAAAGGAATTCATTGATTACTGGTCCTTTGAGGCCGTTCTCTTTGAGTATCAATAACTGCGGAACCCAGGGCTTAGCAGAACAATTTTGCCTAATCACTGTAAGGACTGTAAGGTTCTCAAGATCACATACATGTACTCCATTGAACGATTACGATGTTCTTCGTCAAACTTAATAAAATAAATCTGTAGACAGCCACAGCACGTCGGAAACCCATTATCGGATATTTTAATTAAAGTTCCTGCTGGAGTGTTGATTACTCTTAAATTAAAAATCAGTGACTCATGGCATGACCGCGACACAAGTGACTCCCTGACGTGATCGTCTTAAAGTCAGTGATACCCAGAACGCAAAAGTTATTTGAACACCGTTGAAAGACTGATAATAACTTAAGAACTTATATGTATTACACTGCACATTAAGTACACTGCAGTATTAACGCAGTCTTTCGGAGAGCAGTTTAACTTGACCGTACACTGTAAATATTCTTGTTTTTTGGCCATTTCAATTTCAGAAGGAAAAGAAAACAAGCAGCGATTAAAGACATTACAAATAGACAACGCATGGTCTAAAAAACTTAACTGTGTTAACTTGACGTTAACTACACTAAGTTTTGTTCAACTGTCGTACTTCGAGACATTAGCACGGTCGGCCACTGTATCATGTGATTAACCTATTAGTTTCACATGTCCCATGCAACATTTGTTAGCATGCAAGCAAGCTCTCGAGACATCCTTTACATGTAAAATAAGAGATTCTAAGGGCAAACTTGCGAGAAACAATGCACGGAGCATTGTACTGACAAAGGCGTTGCCTCTTTGAGGATTGCTGGATGGGACGAAATTGAAAAACTACACTATGTACCCTTTTCGGTGTTTTTTTCCAAGTATGACTTACAGACTAATTGAAGAACTAACAAAAGAAAACAGTGTTTATCTTTGCTAGTCCTGGTCACGTATGCTCTTATGCCGCCAGCGCTCAAGCACGACTCGAGGCTTAACACTGATAGTTTATTTATCCTCCAGGGTTACACAAATCTGTAGTTTTGAGATTTGGAAGGATTAAACAACAGTGAAAAGTGCATGTGATGGCTTTGAATGTCATGTTTGTCAGCACACAGTCTAGCCAAAACTAATTGAGAAGAAATATGCGGAACGCCGGGGTGAAGGTTACTTAGGCAGATCACGGCTCAACATTTTACTTCGATATATTAGTGTGTGGGTTCTTCTTTTGCTCTGAACAAGCTATACGTTATGTGGCGTAACAAAACACTTCATGTGCGACCGAAAGAGTGAGAACCAAATCAGTATTTTAATTTTACGTTCAAGTCAATGCTTATCTCTGATTAGACAGTAAATAACCCAATGATAGGTCCTTCTGAGTCGTAAATAAGTAGGTTATTTTTTAAGAACAAGTACTGATTGTGATATGTTAAGAGTCCTTTGTGTTAAAAGCACATCCTCATCGTATTTTATCACGCGTTGGTTTGCTATTGAATTTTTTATTTAAGGCCTAACTTGTTTGTTGATCAAAAACCACATAGCTGGAAAACTAGGGCAAACAAACGAGCGCAATGGCGGGCGGCAAGGTTTGTTTTGGACATCACGAAAATCCACAAGACACGAGATGTGTCAGAATGTTGGAAAACTTTGCCCAACAAGTCGCATTCAAACCCGCAATTAATTCACAAAACAGAGATTCTGTAGAGGGACTTGATGAAAGGGCGAAAACAATTACCCTTGGAATTACTTTCAATTCGTGCAAGATTTCCATAGAGCTTGTGTACACTCGCGCATGCGTGAATAGTGCTGATTCTTACATGGGACAGTTTGTATTGGCGTGCTATGTTACCGGGTATAATTTGATCATGTGTTCGTCGTATGCCCCTCGCAGGACATTATTCTGAGATCGCCGATACTGGTGACATTATGTGCTTGATGAATCGTTCTATTGAAGTCGCGGGACAATACTCTAATGCTTCAACAAGAGGAATCCATGCTGCCCAATAGTGCAGGAGTACACGAAGGGAACCTAAGGCACAGCAAAAGTAAGTCCTTGCTCACTTGTTTATTTCACTGTCGGCGTGGAAATGTACACCTAAATCGCTGTGCATTTCAGTCACGAAAGGTTAGAGTCTTCGCGGGAAATTTTACCCGCGTCAATCGATGGATATGACTGTAAGATAGAATACACAGTGTGCCACTAGGATTTTTAACCTCGAGAGCAGTGTGTGTGAGATTAGAATGCAAAAAAGCAGTTTCGTAACAACCTTTTGCTTATTTCTAAGACGAGAGATTTAAACGCAGTTTGTTAGTCTTTTGACCGTCGCAAATTATATGTAATCTTTGTTCATCGCCGAAACAAGAGCGGCAAGACCTATTGTTTTGATAAATCTATCGCGTTACAACAGGTCCGCAAGTGGTTCTCAGCTTAGAATGACCGAGAATTGATGACAAAAGACAGGCCTGTTTGTCGTGCGTTTTTGTGTCGTGTACATTGTACGCGCTAATGGTAAAAGGAAACGTTCATTGAAACCGGTGTCATTTCTGAAGGAAATTCATCTGGATTTCGCGTGCCCTTAAAAATGAAGAGACCGTTGACGCTTTTTCACTTCTTCAAAGAGAACTCACAATGACGGAAAAATTGGTTAAACAAACACTGTCCAAAGAACCCGCGAACGAGTTACGCTTCTGCGCTTCCTTGACCAATTAGGGAGCCCTCACTTAATTCAAGTTCAAACTTCTTTTCACGGTGATGTGTAAAGAGTTCTATCGAAACAATAGTTCATTTGCATATATAACTTAACGATAAACACCATTGGGAATTGGTTTAAAAGTCTTGCTTAGCTGCTTTCTGATAAACACTGGATGTGAATGTTTAAAATGCTATTTAATTTGCTACTGAAGTTTTCGTTGTTGAGCAATGCATCGGAGACAACTCAAGTCGCGTTTATCCTTTTGATGGCCGGAAAGAACATCTTTGTTTGGCGAAAAGCCTACTGTTATTGAAATATACACGTCTTATCGCTGACTTTATCGCTATACAATTTCATGACATTTGACATATCGTCAACTTGCTTTCAGTATTTTGTGTCCAAAAGTATGTATTAAGCGTTTAATTTCCGCTGTTTGCTTTGAAAAGTAAAGAGTGAATCTGTGGACGCTGTTTGGTGTTTTGGGTGGCAGTTCGTTGTGGGAGAGCAGTTTGGTACTGTACGTTGTCTTCGCCGGCTTCAATGCCTTTGATCTCACTGACTTTTTTTTGTACATTTTTGAAAGTTCACTTTGATTCTTGTTTTTCTGTCTGATATTATGAAAATTAGAATATACATGAAAATCGTTGTTCACACATAATTTTGACATGCACTGCAATGATTGTCACACCAAAAGCTGGACAGCAGCTTCTGTTGCGTGAAACGGAAGTTAAAATGTTGTAACCGGAAGTGACATTTCGATTCTGTCACGTCACGGTTTCACTCCCTGCATTCTCTCTTAATTTCTAGTTGAAATGATATCTTGTAATCTCCTAGGAATTTTCTTAGGGAGGGTAGTAAGATTCGTGTGGAAAATCTCTCCCGGTGGGTTTTAGCGGTGAACGTGTGTTTGTCAATATAATCCTGAACCGAGAATTTTTTTCCTTGAGTCACGTGACGAATTCAAGGGCATGCGCCGAGCGCGAAATTTGATTTGGCAAAAACGGTTCGGAGAGGAAGAAGATACCGTTTCAACGGCGTTACATCATTTCCTTTTCAAGCATGCTGGTTTAACTTTCGCTGAAACTTTTACCACATTTTTCTACTCTAATCAAGTGTGATATTGCCATGAGAATTCATTTGCCTGGTAGAGGAAAAGGTGGGCATGCAAGAGAAGCCATTGCTTCGCGGCTGGGGCCGTTGGGCCGCTAAAAGTTGTTGCGGTCACGTTCTGAAGTCGCTTTTAACTTCTTCGAGAACTTTCTCTGTACTCACTCAAATTCTTTGATTATTTTCGTAGAAACATCAATCAGTGGATATGAAAGGTAAGTACTCTTTTCAAGTTCTTGTAAGATTTATTGTGATTTATGTCGAGCTTTTTGCGTAAGCTAAGCCAGATTCAATTTATCGAATGCCAGTACGACTGCTAGTACTAAAAAATGGCAAATCTCGACATTGCGCCCCTAATATTTAGTTCTCTCCTGGGAAGCTACTTTAGTTGTGAATTTTCAAGTGTTTTTTCGTTCAAATCGTTTGTACATATTTTATTGGCGGCGGTACTTGCGTAAGAACCGATCTAAAGTAAACAAACACGAACAGCTTCATTGTCGAGTGACGCGCAGGTACATTTTTGATGCTCCGAGGAACAGATGCGCGCCTTATAAACTCTGCGTATTGAATTTTCCTGAATTCCCTGAGGGAAAAATCCCTAGACAGGCGACATGATGTTCGGAACTGTTCAATCTTGATGGCAATATCGTTCGGGCACAAAAGGTGAATGTATATCCATTTACAGTAGTGGTTCTTTTGTAGCCTTTTGCAAAGGCGCTTCGAACACAGAATTTACGTTACTTTTGGCATGATCATTTACTATTTCTTCAAAACCGATTCACAGGAGTTATATTTAAGCTTCCTTTTTGACGATAAAACTTTGTCTTCAATTCCTATATTCAAGACTTGTGTTTCGTTTCAAAATCTTCATTTTTCCCATCAGTCTACGTACGAGATAAATTTGGATGGCTTAGTATACACGGTAAACAGCGACATCACAAACAAATGAAGTTGAAACTCAAAATACAAGAAAAGTTCTGAAGTTAGCTTTTTCAACTCGCGTAATAAAGGCAAAAGAGCAAGGAAAATGAAAGTTTTGGACCTTTATAAATATATTCTTTCTAACAGCTGCAATTTTGCAGCTATGAAAAGTCGCCACAGCTGAAATGTTGTCAGATCTGATTTTAACTCAAAAACAAAAACAGGAGCTATTTTGAGCTTTTGGTAATATTTTTGCCACAGAACACAAGATAGGTAAGTTCATTGTAATGTAAAATCTTGTACAAGATTAGGTTGCCAAACTACTGTTTAAATTAAATCGTTTTATATGATGTAATTTGATTAAGCCCGTTTTAGTGGGAAAATTGGGAATATGGACTGTGATGCAACAGGTGATGCGGTGATCTAGAAATCTTATTTACTGAACGTTTTTTTTTTGTGAAAACGATTTTGAGGCATCATTACTTTAAAGGATAAAAGCATAATTTTGTAAATACATGCCATAGTTGAGGACATTTCTGTCTTGCGGATTATGGAAGCTAAGTAGAAATCATCTGTCATTATTACAGCTGTGAATGAATCGCAAATTTTTTAAAATTCATTAACAGATTATTATTATAAATCAACATAAAATGATGAATGGGTTTGTACATGTGTGTACAATGCATGTAAATTGCCGAATGTGTGTTAGATTGTCATAGCATTAAATTGAGAGCATATAATCCTACTATATATGCTTGCATACTGTTTCCAAAATTGCAGTGGCTGAGGAATTTTCTTTTGGAACATGAAGGAAAAGGCTATTTTCTGTTTGCCCAATTTTAAGAGGTTGTTTTAAAGTTCTACGCTTCCTGAATAGAGACAGGAATTAGAGCATTTTATTTTGAACTGATTTTGTGCCCTTTGTAATATCCAGTGCTATATAAATTTGTTAAATATATTATTATTAGTTTCCCAAACTGTGGCTTGAAGTTTAACCTACAGAAATTTCAACTTTAACTTACAACTCCAGCCTTGTTTGAATTTTATTCCTTATGCATGTGTATTTTTAGCTGGTCAAGGTAATGAGTGAGGGGTAAATGATAACCCTGCTCCAACCAATAATGCTTTCAATAAAATTATAATGTTTTAAAAAATGCATGGATTTTATTCTAAAAAAGGTACAAAATGTGACAGTGGTTGATTATGCAAACATGTTCAATTGTTATTGACCAACAATATTATAACAGGGCAGTGCTAATGATTGAATCATTTAGGATATTGATGAGCAGATAATGAACTACAGCAAAATATTTTGATATGCAAATTTGTTGCTCTACCTCGTGTGTAATGTTTTTGTTCGTAAATAAAATTGTTGATTCTATACAGAGATTCATACTTAGATTAGTGAAAAATGTAAAAAGAACTGCGAAGTAATTCCAGTACTGTTTTAAAAATAGGACAAAATATTTAAGGCATGAGCTTAACAGACTGTGGAAAGCAATAGCTTTAATTTTTACGTCATGAAGTGAACCACACTGGCATTGTTTTTAACATGTGACAAGTGATTTTTGATTTTGATAACAAAGAGTTTCCATTCACAGTTTTAACTGAAGCTCCTGCATGATCTGAAGTTTGTTTCTTTTCAAAATGACGACACAAAATCAGCCATGTATGCCGCAAGAATAAGGTAATGATCAAGAGAGACAGTCTGTTTTGATATAGACTAAACAAACTCTGATCTGATTTGATAAAATGTTTTCAGAGACCATTGAGCACAATTTGTATGCATGTCAGGGCTTTAAACGATTGAATCTTGACAAAACAGTGAAGCAGTTTGTTTTGGAGTTTTGGATTTCTCTACATAATAAATATAACTTCCAATAATAATAATAGCTTTTGTGTTGGTCTCACAATAGAAGGTTCTGTATCCAGCAGGAGCACTCATTGTTATGGATATGATTCGTTTGCTATTTTGGATTACAAATTGAATAGCTACCTCTGCTAATAGAAATTCTAGTCCGTGGGGTAAGAGAGGACGTAGCATAATAAGAGTTTATCAAAACAGTTTGTTTGGATACCAGATTGATATTTGCCAAGGTCACACATGTGTAAAGTCCCATATTCAATATCTCTAGTGGATGAAATGATTGTAAAGTTCCTTTGATATGCTGGCACAAACAATTCTTGGGCATAGCTGCAGATTAACTAGCAAGAGGCACAGTGTATCCACTTGCTTCTTCTGTCAAAGGTAAAATTGTGCATATGACAATGAATGAGAAAAAATTGCAATCATCAATTTAACTTGGAGTAGTGCTTAAATTCAATTGATGTTGTGGTTAAACAGTGGCAGATTATAATGTTGAACTTCTTTATTATGTTATTAATTTGTCATCACTTGCTTTGCATTTGATCAGTTTGCATCTATTCCTGACTAAGTAAATATCAGTGTTTAGTATTGCTTTAGATTGTAGGTGCATTTTATTCCTTGTGTGTTTAACTGTCTTGGTAATGAAAAGAGAACTCCTGTGTCTTAACCTTTATGCCAAAGCAATTATGTCAGGATTTAACATTGGCTTTTTGCAAATTACACATGCTTACAACAGCATCTTATTATGGTTTTGGCTGGGATCAGTGTTGTGTTTGTTTTTTGAGAAATTTTCACTGTCAGTGGTAGATGTTTTTTTAAAACAAATATTATTTCATTGGTTGAGTAATGGTTTGTAACATTTTACAGAGCTAACTAAAGCTGAACTTTCCAAAACTAAATAATTTAATATATAACTTTGAAGTGATCAAAAATAGTCACAATTTCTTTATTTCTTCATACCAATGAATTTTGTTGTGGGAAGCCACAGAAAAAGGATTTCCAATCCACTTTATCCAGGGGTTTTATTAACGTTTTCAGCAGAAGGGCAACTGCTTGTCACAGGCGGCAAAATGTTTTGAACCGAACTTCTTTATAAGTAATTATACTTTCCTTGGATTGTCAAGCTACGCAGGGGTATTTATTACATGATTACATTTACCAGTAGAAGTTTTGGGGTATTCAAAGTCTGTTTTGGTAACTGTAACATCTGTGAATTAGAGTTTTGGCTGTAAGGTGGCCATTCAAACAATGCTCGACTGTCTGGAGTCTGCCAATCAATCCTGATCTTAATTGTACTTAAATGTTAGCATTTATCTTATTACATATTGTACTAGTCTAAATTTAAGATGGTGATGTTATTGAATGTGCATTATCCTATGATATCCTGAAATCAAAATGAAACTAGTATAAACTGACATACAACACATTTGAATTTTATAAAATGTTGTTATATGACTAGCTCTGTGAGCAGGCAAGATGAATCAAATCCTGGGCTGTGATTGGCTAACCACTCGGGACTACCTGCAGTGTCCTGCAAGAAAAATTTCCACGAAAGCCATATAATAAATCCTTTATTGACCAAGCTTGTGTGGTCAAGATGTCTTGATGTTGGCCTTGTTCTTTTATGCAAGTTTATGGACCTCGACTCCGTCTCAGTCCATAAACATGCAGAAAAAGAACTTGGACAATATCCAGCCATCTTGACCTCATGCTTGGTCAATAACCCATATTTACATAATAGCGTGGCTTGTAGATGCTAAAATTAATTGCACCTTACAAACATTTTATGCTTTTAATTCAGGGAAATACATCAATTTCACCTTTTGTTTGCCAAATAAATATACATCTGAATGAGACAATGCATGTCCTTCAAAACAAATTGAAACATTCTTGAAAAGTGTGTTAACAAAAGCCCAGATTTTAACATCTTTCTAGATTTTTTCAATTGATTTTTTTTAGTTGTGGCGGTAACCTGAAATTCACAGAGGTCAGAATTAATCAATATTAATTACCGACTGGACACCTCATAGTTATGTAATTCTTATCAGGGGTTTCTTTAAAGTTTTCAGTAGGAAGGCAATTGGTTGTCACAGACGGGGATAAAATTTTGAGCTCCTCACAGCTGGTCAATTTGCTCACTGTACAGCCTTTGTTGAAACTCCTGTCTTATTATTGACAGTTAGTTCTGATTCTAGGTACAGATTCAGACTACAAGCTAGGAAATACATAAAGAATTTTTCTAGTAGGACCTACTTGTACATGTGGCCCATGGTCAAGCTTTAATTATGTTTATTTTAAGAGCTAGGCTGTAATTGTTTTCCTGCTTGTCTGTCAGGCTAGTGAAAGCTTTGATTCTACCTGCCCAAATTGACATTCTCACAGATTTGAGAATTTTTAAAATTGGCAATGGACTTCTTGTTTTTCAAGTGTGCTAAGTACAGGGGTACACTTTATCCACTTAGCAGATTGGAAAATGGGCTTTATTTGCACCTCATGAAGTTTAAAATTATATTGCTTTGTTTTTCAGTGGGGAAGGAGATAACATTAGAGTGTACGTCCGTGTCAGACCACCAGATAAACACCTTGAAACAGATGTTGACCGTACACCATGTTTAGAAGTGACGTCAGGGAATACAGTGGTGCTCCAGTCTAAGCCTGATCCAAAAAACTTCTCATTTGATCATGTAGCTGATATCAATGCCACTCAGGTATTCATAATCCTTGGTGGTTTTAAATGTCAAAGGTGCAGTAATTACTGCATGCGTCTGCGTCATGCTGATCAATTTGGAAAATAATTGGGTCAAAAAATTGTGATGACTGCAAAATTGACCCTGGCCTTGAGTCTATTTACAGACTGATAAATATTGAAATCCAGTTATGTCACAATCTGTTTAGGTAATTCTTTGATTTGTTAATTGTGTATTGTGTTTGAAACAATGTGCTGGTAGTTCTGCTAAATGGGGTTTAAGGCTAAAATGGAACTTGTAATTATCTGAATTAACAAATGTAGACAGTAGAAGTAAATGTGATGTTGATATCACTAGTCTAGTTTAGATATATGTGTATGCCTTGTTTATAGATTCTCATGAGCTTCAAGATACAAATTAAGTCATCTCACCAGCTAGGAAACCTTAAAATGTGACCTCCTACAGTTTTGTCAGATATTGAAATGAACCTCAGTCTTCTGGTCAGCCTTAAAATGTTCTTAATCAGTCTTAAGTTTATAATCTCAGAGATTTAACTTTTGATGATGCATTACAAACAGGTGTAGATGACCCATGTACATGTAAATTAAGCAGCCCATCCAAATGTTTGTATGAATAGTATGTTTTGTTCTGTTTTCCACCAACATGAAAATTGTTGTTAATTTCATGAAATTTAAACTCGATAAATTTATCTCAATTGACAATTTGTTGTTTGGTTATTTTTTTATAGGAAGAGGTATTTGGAGCAGTTGGAAAGAAGATTGTAGAAGGTTGCGTGGCAGGTTACAATGGAACTATTTTTGCTTAGTAAGTTTCACAATAACACACAGCATCATCCTTTTAACTGGGTGCTGTTTTTGTCTGTCTTATGCTTCGCTGCAATTTCCTGTTCTCCCACAGTGAATATACTCTGAGACCCTCATTGTAAGTGGCTCCTGCTGGGCTACTCTTTGCCTCATTTAATTTAATAAGTGACTGTAGGCTGAAGTCCTGCATCTTGATTTTAACATTTTCTTCTTTTCTGTACTGTTGCATTTCCCCTCATTAGCTGAGAACATGTTTATTTTATATAATTTCATTTTTGATTATATTATGCTTGTTTCTTTAGTGGCCAGACAGGTTCTGGGAAGACTTTCACCATGCTTGGTAAGTCTAGTAAACAAGACTCTTTACTTAATATATGTTATGATAAATTATTGTAATTTGGTTCTGAAGAGTTTAGATTGTAAATTCCTTGAGGGCATGTTTAAAACACAAAATGGTGCAATGACAAAATGGCACTATGATTAGCCTAAGTAGTGCTCAGGTTCTAAAGCCTAAATATAACTGACTTGACAGTGGTAAGCTCACAATGGTAATTGTAACGGCTAACCCTTACAGACACCCGTATCCCACATTGGCTCTTACCCGTTGTGTCATTTCCTCATTTCACCATTTGTCATTTTAAAAATGCTCCTACCTCAATTGTTTAGTTCATGGATTAACTATCATTCTCATTGTTTAACAGGGCCTGCAGAGGGAGAGGAGGAGAGTTTTACTCATCAGCTCCGAGGTGTCATACCACGTGCCTTTGAATACCTTTTCAGTCTCATAAACAGAGAACAGGAAAAGGTAGTGAGAATGTTGTGTCTAGTTGATGTAAACTCTAAAAGCTATTCAGTTCAATGGTGCAGGTGTAGGCATTGCCTAGCACTCTAGCAAATTAATTGATTTCTGCTCGTATATAGCAGCATTGGTATCGATTTTCTACTCTGATTCACCTGATTTTGAAAACACTGAGAATACAGTCACATAATTTAACTGCCTTAGTTTATACCGGCATACAGATGGTGATAATTAGTAAAAATCATGCAAATGCAATGAATAATAGCTGTGTCGTAATATTGAAACATTTAATATTAATAATTATTTTGTTAGTTTCTTTAATTTCTCCTTTTGTAAAGTGAAAATTGTAATACAGATTTTGATTAATCTATTTTCAGCATGGTGAACGGGTAGAGTTCTTGTGTCGCTGCTCTTTCCTTGAAATCTACAATGAACAGATATTTGATCTGTTAGATCCTGCATCAACTGGTCTCTCATTAAGAGAAGATATCAAGAAAGGTGTATTTGTGGATGGGCTTCTTGAGAGAGATGTTGCTAGTGCCAGAGATGCTTACAGGGTATTTACGTTTTCTTTTTTACATTTGTATAACAAGGACTCCAGGTTTGAAGTTCTTGTCACAGAGGTTTATTATAAAAAGAAAGATAACTGCATTCTTGTTTGAAGTCACCTTGCATTGCCAGGTTTTGAAATTTTTATTTCAAGCTCTAGCAGAGCCCTTTATTTAAATAAGCTTATCGCCAGTGAAAAACAACTGTTAGACACACTTTCAAATCCAAGTATTATTGCATGTGATTTAATTTGTTTTTGATTAGCCAATTGGCTAGGCTAATTAACTTTAGCTTGAGGATATCAAGACATGAGTTCAGTTGTTTCATTTTATTTTCTACTAAGCTGTTTAAGTATTATTTTTGTCTTATTATGTGCCTTTGCTGAAACTTTGAACAGGACTGTAGAGCTGACTACCAAACCCATACAGGCTTGACACTGAATGAAGGTCTTTCTGAATTACAGGAAATAATATTGTATTATATTTTCTTTCCTCAGGTGCTAAATTCGGGCTGGTTAAACAGGAGAGTGGCTTCAACGTCAATGAACAGAGAAAGTAGTCGCAGTCATGCTGTTTTTACAGTAGCTTTAGAATCCAAGGTTGGTGAATTTAACATTAATTACACTTGTAACCCCACTAGGCTTGGACTTGGCGGGTTAACTTTTTCCCTTGTAAATGCTCCTACCCAGGTTAACTTTCTACTTTTTTCCTAGACCCTTTGAGTCTAAACATGCATTAAGTTGTCCTGGGTTGTGGGGTTACCCTACCTGTCAAATTTTGCTTGTAGACCCTGGCTATCTTTTGCCCCCCAGCTACAGTTAACCCGCTTGCTAAGGTAACCCTCCCTCCCTGTAAACAGGCCCTAAGCTTCACAGTTTTGCAAAGATGTCTTTCTAGTCAAGAAGAATTCTCCATCGGAGATTTTAATAATGATGTTGTTAAATAAAAATTTTAACATGACTTGCTATTACTAATCTTATTCAGGAACGTAAAGCTGGCATGGCTAGTATCAAGGTGTCACGCCTTAATCTGGTGGACTTAGCAGGATCTGAAAGACAGAAGGATACACATGCAGAGGGTCTCAGACTCAAGGTACATGTAAACTTTACTTATTTTTCTGTAAAGAAGTCATTTTTGAAAAAAGTGGGATAGATGCAATGAGGCTCATTGTCTCAAAGAGTGTAGGTTCAGGACAGGGTTGTCATTAAGTTTTGAGTCACCCATTGCCTCGGTCCTCACACTCGTAACAAACTTGTTACTTTGTGGGTGAATTGTACCAAGAAGAGGCAGGTTGTAACATCAAGGGCTCATCACGGATACTCAGCCATAACAGGTGTTATGGGTTACAGCCCTTAATGACAGCCCTGCAGGATTTTACCATTTTATTTTAACTCTGTTCAGTCAAGTTGTCTAATGTCTTGCTGTTTTTTCTGTTGCTTTAGGAAGCTAGCAGTATAAACAAATCTTTATCAGCTCTTGGTAATGTGATAATGGCCTTAGTTGACATAACCCATGGAAAGACAAGACATGTACACTACAGAGATTCTAAGCTCACTTTTCTTCTAAGGGTAAGTTACATTTTATTTGTAACTGGCTGCAGAAATGAAGATCCTGTTAAATAGTTCACTTGATCCATACACTGTTATTCAAGAATATAGACTGCTTCTAACATCACTGTCCCTTTTTTCCATAGGATTCTTTGGGTGGCAATGCCAAAACCTATCTAATTGCCAATGTGCACCCTTCTGCAAAGTAAGTTTTATAGATGTTTTATTTTGTTAGACCTTAAATTCTGCAGTTTAAGATGACCAACATATAGTTGTTCTCTTTGACATCTTGAGGAAGGTGACTACAGTTCAACCCCTATTAAATGGCCACCTTCTGTCGTTTAATAGAGGTAAAAACAATAGAAAAACCCTCGTCAGGACTTTCATTGCTGGCCACCTAATAGGACTGGCTATTTAATAGGTGGCTGCTTAATTGGGGTTCAACTATAATGATTAATTGTAATTAAGTTATAAATTGAACATTCTTTATTTCAGGTGTTTTGGTGAAACATTGTCCACTCTGAACTTCGCCAAAAGGGCAAAGATGATTAAGAACAAGGTATGTTTTTCTGTGTTCTTTAGAGTTTGTACCCCTGAATTTATCTTAACTTGCCATGAAGGACACATGTTTAACTGTTGGTAAATGTTAATGACTGTTAGGCTGTGGTGAATGAAGATGCTACAGGAAGTATTACTGCTCTTCAAGCTGAAATAAGAAGACTCAGAGAGGAATTGGAGAAAGCTAGAGGTGAGATTCACTTGTATTCAGTAGTCATGCAGTATCTCATTTAAGTACATGTAGACATTGGCAAAAATATTGCCCTCCTCACTGTTAATCATGGTACTCATCAGTCTCAACCTTTTCCAACAATTGTGTTTATTAAGTATAACCTACTGGTCAATTTGATCATACAACTGTGTAGCTTGTAACATAACTTACCTACCTGTGTATTTCTTTGTTTGGTTTTCAGCTGGTGTCCCAAAGCAAATCACTAGACAAGGTACAATTGCTGAGCTAAATACAAATCACTTTAAAGAAGTTAATTTTGAGATTAAACATTCTGGAACTCAGACGTGGTCATATTGTCCATATTTTCACCAATGAGAAGTGTAGTCTCTTTGCAATGTGACTTGTGGATCCCCTATAAAGGCAAACTGTAACTGCATTGTTAGAAACTGCTCTACACAATGATTCATGAAGGTAACTGCAGTGTGGGCTTTACAGTCACCTCCAGACTACAATGACAACTTAATTACCTTTGCTTAAGCTTTAATGATCGAACTGAATCTGGTTCTCACTCTCTAGAATCAACGGAAGCTGAACGCAACAAGAGTTCTCGTGGCGAGGCGTGTGTAGCCCCGGACAGTAACAACAATAACAATAATAATTCAGGAGTAGACTTCAATCAACAATACCGAGAGTGGAAGGAGATGATGGTAGCGGCCACTGCTGCTAGAGATCGAGCTGAACAAGAAAAACAGGTTAGAAACTGGTAAAACATGTGCCATACATGATCCTCTTTTGCAGCCTTTATGCATTACAGAAGCATATATTCATGTATGATTCAAAGTTTACTGAGAGAAACCTATGTCAACTGTGATTGAGAGCAAGATGATTTCCGTCTGTAACTATTTTTTTTTTTTAATTTTGTAACTGAAGTCAATTTTGCTGCTAATAATATCGGTAGCTAATACATTAGGAGTAATCCACTTCATGAGACGTTAGTCCATCGTAGAAACTACTCCCACTAATTTTCTGATGCATGTACAGTCACTGTAACAGTTGACTGAGAGTTCTGCGCTCTGTTCTTCATTTCTTGTTTCCTTTGTTATGACAGTGCTTAGTTGAAAAAGTACAAAAGCTCGAAGAGCTGTGCAGTAAAAAGGAGAAATTCTTACAGGTGTGTATCTGAAACTTTCCAGTAACAAGACGTTCTGGTTCACTGTGTCAATGTGCAAACCTTAGTTAACTCGTTTATTTTTTATTTCTCAGTCGACAAAGATGATCCTAAAGTTTCGAGAAAGCACCATTTCCAGACTGGAGAGACTAAGAAAACGAGAAAAGGAAGGCTCCGAGGGACAGGAGGACGAGAAGGATAGAGAAATTGTAAGAGCATGCAAGAAGAGTATTTGCTTGCTTTCGTACAATTCATCCTTATTTCTGTTTTTCTCGCATCGTCCTATCACACCTTTTACTGTAACAAATTACGCTGTTAGGTCAGTAACCACTTTTTGATCACACTTGTGAATTGAACTTGCGTCTTTGTCGTTGAAGAACGATTCCTCTATAAGAGTCCAAGCTGTGTAATGCCCGAGTTGGCTAGTTTTACTATCCAAGATTTGTTTGAAAAATTGTATAATTATTCAACTTTTTTTATAAATTCTGAAAATCAATAGTTTTGTGAAGTAATTTTGAATGATATTTTTCGTTTCACTTTTTAGCAACTCCTGAAGGAAGAAATTGCAGTCTTGAAAGACAAAATTGAACATCATCCAGATGTCACAAGGTTCGCCATGGAAAATCTGGAGCTTAGAGGTAACTAGCATCTGTTATGGCGATGTCAAAAAGAAAATTGTCGAGTTCAGAATAATGCTCGCCGAACTCTGACACAACATTTTATTTTGAATGAGAATTGTAAACTAGTTTGGTTTGATCTTGTCCTCAGCGGAATTGAAGTGCATTCGGTCCCTTGATGAAGATGGAACTGATTGCGCTCAGGACCTTGCTAAGAGTCACCGATACACGCTACAGCTTGAGAGGCAACTCAGAGAACTTCTTCAGTCACCTCAAGGAAGCGGTAAGTTTCTAATTCACTTGCTTTCGTTTTATTCTTAATTGTGAAACATGCATGACTACAAACGGCCAGTTGATTAGCCATCATAAGTTTCTTCTGTCAGTGACGATTTCTGTTACCCTCGGCTTGCTTTTCTCGTTAAAAGAACATAAGCCGTTAAATTCTGTTGTCAAGTTGTTTTTTGACGTTTTATCTGCAAAGGAAAAACAGCTTAGCGTCTTACCTTTTAGTGTCAGGTTAAATTCGTCTTAGTTTCTGTCGCAAGGTTTCTATGACAACAGTCCTTCTCATGACCTTCTTGTCATACACTTTGCGTATATGGAGGTTTCATTGGCTCTTGGTCATTGAACAGAATACATGGATTGTTTTCATACATGTCTTATCATGAAAATCTCTTCTGACTTCACATAAAACATGCCTATGTGTTTCGTAAAGAGAAGCTAGAAATTGTTCTCCAAACTGTTTGGGAGAAAACAAGAGGTTCAACCATGGTCATGTTAGGAGTAATGCATATGAGAGGACTATGTTCAGGGCTTATTAGGGTGAAATTCGTGCGACTCTTACTAATGTCATGAGGATAACTACCATTCAAAGGTTTGTAAAGAACGTGATATGAATTGAACAAAAGGAAGGCTAACAGCTATGTGTGTGTTAACATTGTTTTTAATGTCCCAACTTTCAGAACTTGAAAGAAGTCTGTCCAACTCGTTGTTGAACTTAGAAGCTTCCAATGCGGAGCTGGAAAAGTTCAAACTTGAACGAGCACAGTTACAGGCTCAGCTGGAATCAGTAAGTGTGTCTTTTTATCGCAACTATTCAAATGAGAAACTACTTCAATTGTATTTTCCGATTTATTCCCAAACCAGTGGCAACAGCCTTGAGTAACTCTTCAAAATCAACTGAGTGTGAACAGTTTGTTTCGTTTCTTTCAATCCTCAGCTTTTAAATCGGTTGGTTTTGGATAAATCTTTTCAGTTGTCAAACCAAAGAATGAATCCTTTTTAGCGATTGCCTCTTTTTCGGTTTAATGTTAGTTCTGAAAATTAAGTTTTTAACAAAACAATATACCTCTTGACTGACTGACCTTGTTTTGATGTTATAAGAAGAAACTAACTTGATGTTAATCATAGGAAGACATCACTTGATGATCATCGCAGTTATATACACAACTTAAGCAGCTGTGAAATTAAAGCCTGAAAAAATATGATCTTTCATATATTCATTTGCACTGATGTATCTCACTTGAGAATCAAACTTGGGTTAATTGTTTTTCTCCCTTTCAAGAATCGCGAGGAGCTGACAGAGACTCGCGAAAGTTTGCAGCAGATGAAGGAGAAACTTGTGGGACAGGAAGAGAGTTTCAGAAAGAAATGCATCGATTTAGACGCTGATGTGTTATCCCTTAGAAAAGCCAACGCTGAACTAGAGGTAATGACCAGAGCTGGGCCGGCATAGCTATTGTTCATGGCTTTCTAACGAGTGTCCTGACGAAAACTCAGCAGCAAATAAAGACGACAAGATTATGCATGTTTCAAAGCGGAAATTTCTACAAAAATTTCTACAAAATATTCTACAAAATATTCTACAAAATATTCTACAAAATATTCTACAAAATATTCTACAAAATATTCTACAAAATATTCTACAAAATATTCTACAAAATATTCTACAAAATATTCTACCCAGCAACTTCTGTTGATTTTAGCAGGGGGGTTTGCATTTTAAAACTTTTCTTTGTTTGATATACTCAGTGAAATGTTTGTGGATTTTTCCGTAGAGAGCACTTGAAGCGCATCAACTGAAGACAGCAGTAGAAAGGACGACACTAAATGACATCCACATGCAAACGATCAAGGTAAGAAAGTGTTACACACAGTGTGTATAGCACTCATGGCGTAGTAACTAAGTATAGGCGTCTCCTCATTAGTCTGCTCATTGACCTATCAGTTTACACCAGCAGAGATTTGACAACACCTGATTTAAACCTTGAAGGGTGGACAGACTTCGTTACTTACAGGATTCCTTTAGACTACGAACCGTCTCTTTTTTTTTCTTCCAAGATTGATTTGCAATCAGAATAAGCCTTTGGGAATAGCGTCCAGGAGGTCGGAGTCTGACACGAAATTACCGTGGGCAAAATTTGACGACTTCCCTCAAAGGTTTGCTAGGTAATGACAGGCTTTACAACCTAGCTCTCCGTTTTCCTTTTAGAGTCTCACATCTCCTCGTAAACTGTTGCTGACTTCAAACCGACTAAGTCCACGTAGCGCGGCCAGTACACCAAAACGATCACCGGCCAACAACCGAAAATCCAAGCTAGCGTCTCCTGTCATCGGAACACCTGATGAGAAACCAAAACAACCCAACGGACTGATTAGGAGAGATAGCTTCCATGATATTGGATCAGACAGTGAAATGGATGAACCATTCTTTAACTTCGACTCGGAAGAGATGGATGATGAGGAACTTTACAGTGAATCGCTCTTGGAAGAGCTTAAAAAACAACAGGTGTGTTACTAACCTAATGAATCCTTTAAAAAAATCTGAGCTGCAAGAGAAAGATTTTAGTGAAAGCGCTGTTATTTGAGGGAATTGTTTTTTTTTTTTGCAACTTTTCTCTCAATTTTATTGCCATCCAAGTTTTAGACTCAGAGACGAATGGCGTTTTGTTGCGGCTACTGAGGTGAACACGTCTCGCCACGCTTTTGTTGCTGCAACGGTTACATGAAGTAGAATAATCTTTTTTATTTTTTTATTTTTTTTATTCATTTTCACATTGCTTACATTAAACGATACAGTTATTTACGTTACATACAGTACCACTACTTACATTACCAATGATACAGATATTTTCCATTACTTACAGTGCAGCTATTTACATTCCATGCAGTATATGTATTTATACAAAAGAATAAGTATTAAATAGTTAAATAACTGCAGTTAAACATAACATAAAAGTAAAACTAATAGTATTGTTACAGACAACAGTTCGTCCATTTCGATTGTGAAAATTCTATTTTATTACTCTTTCGTGCAATGTATGCTTCTGTTTCATACTTAAGTTCACCTTTAGTTTTAAATCCATAAATACTTGGAAAGGTTCTATGAAGTAGAATAATCTTGACTCTACTCCGTACCGTACTACGCTTGCGGCAACAACAACAACAAACGTTGCGACACGTGTTCATTTCAGGAGCCTTTACTACTGGGCCACGTGTCCTACTGTTTGTGACGCAACAAAATTGTGAAAAAATTTGCACCAAGTGCATGTAACAGAGCCCTCATGTAGGAGAGTCGGCAGAATCATTTTCTTTCTTCATGTTCAGGTAATTTCTTCGCTAAGTTATAACTACTTGCTCGCGCTTAACTCGTTCTGTTCTTGATCTTTGTCAGGAGATGAACAATATTCAGCTTCAACAGCTTCAAACAGAAGAGGCAACAAGAATACGATTGAACCAAACCGTCAACAAACTTGACCACCAAGTGCAACATCTCACAACGGTCAGTTTACATGTAAATCAGTTAAATACTTGCTCGGCGTGCTCCGATATCTTATGTTACGTAAAAAACATGTATTGAATGTATTGTTTATTGTTTTCGTTAGGCCATTACAAAGCAACCCCTGTTGTTCTCGAGAAATATTGGGAAACCGCTTCGTAACACACAAGAGTTGAGAATTTATTTTAATCATATTTTAGGTTCTTACAAGTGAACGGGAAAAGCACGCTGCGACTGAGACCGAGCTGAATATGAAGAACCTGGGTCTAGCTGACAAGCTCAAAGAGGCCCGGGGAGAGCTAACGGGTATGTTTATCAGTTGTACAATGACTGTCTTCGTTTAAAAAGAGGCAAGACCCAAACATCTTAATTGTATATGTTGTTCATGTTCAGTTCTTCGTAGTGAAATAGACGATGTAAAGTGTTTACTTCAAGCTGCCGAGAGACAAGTCGACTCACTGAAGAAGGAACGAGATATGGAGAGTATTGAGTCTGCCAGGAGACTGGCTGCTCTGGAGAGCAAGGTATGTGACGATCAAAGCATCACAGCAACCTAATCAGTTCCCAGAAAAAAAAACAACAACAACCAAAAAAAACAAAGGAGCCACGTTTGTTCAAGGAGAACTTTTTGTAATGTCTTAGCCCTCTTTTTTTGTGTCGGAAGTTACCAGCAAGCGTGACAACCTTTGGAGAGCAATTAGTTTAATTACTACATTTTGACTGGATAAAATGGATCGGAAAGTGTCTGAGCACTTCCACTAAGGGTTGGCGAACATAGCGTGTTTTCTACGTTTCCCGCAATCTGAGAACCTGCATCAGCCCAGTCTGTTTTCAATTCGAGCCAGCGAAAAATAACAAGTGTACGATATATTCATATCTTCCGGCGTGGCGTAGACCTTGTTTCTACGGGTCACGTAATATTTTGGAAGGAGAGATTGCACGACAGTCTTGCCGCTACCTTATTCTGAGCTGGACTCGATCTTTATGTCTACTTTCCATGAAATTTGCTCATTATTCAGTTGCTGAATGCCTTTTTTGCTGTTTCGTATCATTCTCGTCTAAAGATTGTATTCAACATTTTCCTTTCAGTTGACGAGACTTGAATTTGAGAACTACAACCAGCAAACAGAAACAGAGAGCACAATAGAGATGAATCAACACTTACAGGTGAGACAAGTTTCTCTTTACTTTCCAGCAAGTAGCTTATGAGTAGGCTCTGCCCGCCCCGAGAGGAGAAGGGATAAAGCTCTCTCTCCACCTGCACCTGTTTTCTGAGCGTCTTGATCAGTTGGCGATAACTTTCTGATTCTCCATCCTGACTAAGTCGCTGGTTTGTTGTGTTTTAGGCCGATGTGGAAACTCTAAGAGATGAACTCGAATTCAAGAACCATAAAATCGAAGAATACGAGAGCATATTGCAGGCGGAAAGACAGAGATTGAAGGACATGGGACAAGAACTCCAGGTATACATAACAAACAGTGCTTACATATCTACAACTTCCTTCTGGAGAATTGGAAAAAATTAACGTCAGCCCCTATACACTTCGTTTCTCTCGAAACTAACATTAATACTTTTTTGCCTGTTTGCAGGGAACGTTAGAGAAGTTAGACATACAAACCGAGACCAATAACAAGTTGTTAGCTCAGCAAGACAAACAACAGGTACGTTACACTGGACTGGACTGTAACAGTTCCTGTAATGCTTTACTAACGATTTACTTTATTTCAGGACATGGTTAGAGCACTGGAACAACTGGTGGCCCTCAGAACTGAACTACAAGAGAGCAACTCCACATGCGAGCAACAGGTAAGAGATTAGTGATCACACTCAGATCAATTTATTAGTGTTTTGTTATCTATTTTTGTAAAAATTACAGTCGGTGTGGAGGTGAGTTTGATTCCAGAAAATTAACGAGTTCAATACTTTTGATTCCTGCAGGCTCAGAAAATCCACTCTTTGTCAGGAGAACTGGATGAAGCAAAGACCAACATAAGAACTTTGAATAAACGAAATGAATCCGACATTGTAAGTGATTGTTTTAAAGTGACTCTTTTACGTTTTATAAAATGAAAATATATTAACTATTGCTGTTTTGTTTTTGTCTTATTTCAGGATTGTGTAAACAATTTAATGGAGTCCGTCAAGGGATTAAAAAAGAACCTTGGCGAGAAAGATGTAAGTAGGTTGTGTTTGTTAATGCCTTATTGTCAACATGCATATATACGTATACATGGTCTCCACTGAGAATTTGCGAACTTTCTGGACACTTAACGAAGTTGCGTAGCTCAGGTTTTGCAAAATCTAACTTGTATAAACCTGAACGTAGATTCTGAAAAATACAATTAGTATTCCCTGTTCTGAAACATTCACACTTTTTAGTTGACACTGAACCTTTCTGCCTCACTAACGTACTGTACTGTGGAGACTCTGTGGAGTTTTGACGTGAAAATGATTGCTATTGTTGCAGAACGACCTAAAACATGTCTCTTTGAGATGTGCAAAGCTGGGAGTCGTGCAGTTGGAAGTTACCGAATGAGGAGAATACTTGCTTCTTACGTATTTGCTTCTTTTATTCACAGAGCGAGTTGTCATTCCTTAGAAATCAGCTGGAGGAAAGCAAACTTCAACAACAGGAGCTGACAGATAGTATTGAAGAAAAGGTGAGCTGTAGTGCATGGCTGTCACAGAGATGTGGACTTACCCGCATTTACTTCGTTTTATATTTTATCAACATGTATATATGTGATCCGATGGCATAGTCAGATGTCACTGACTCGAATGTCGCTCTCTCTACAGAAACGCACCATAGAGAAATTAAAAGACAAACTTGATCGAGAAACAGAAAAGTTCAACAAGGAAAGACTGGATCGCGAAACTGAAGTAAGTTGTTGTTCCAGGCAGTACAGTATTAAGTTGCATTTTTGAATTTGTGTTTATCACTTCAGACAGAGTTAGGAGTGTTGTTTACTGCGTTCAGGTGATATCTGTGTTTACTAGAATTTCTTGTTTAAGCTATTTTGTATCAGAATTTGCCTAAAACAGCGCCACGTAGTTTTCCAGCAGTTATCGTTTGATTACCGGGAGTAAACCACACCCGGCCTGTCACAAGTATTAAGCTCAACCAATCAAAATCGAAGGAAATCTTGTGGTAAAGCTTAGGCTACAGAGAAAGCAAAGCGATCACAGTAACGTTTGATACTAACACCGCTTGTTTCTACAGATGAGTCAATTAAGAGATGATCTTCGTCGGACGACTGAGCAGTACAGAGAAATGAACCAGGCGCTTGCTCAACAACAGCAGCAAATGACTTCTCTGCAGGTGAGACTAACTGATTAATCATATTTAGTCAATAACATTGATTTGAAAGACGTTCTTCATGTTAGTGCATTTTATGAAAGCGTAGTACGGAGGACCAGGAGGGGTTACAAATATCTCCATTTACTAAACTACAACTTTCCAAGCGAAGAACTACCGGTCACGAATAGTTGAATAGAAAACACAAGTTTGCTGCGTGAAAATAACACAATGGAAAGCAAAACAGCTGGAAACAATGCACAGCTGTTAAGCTCGACTGGCATCAAGATTTCGCCTGGAAGGGTATCGCTTGTTGTTCCGGAGAGAAGGAACAAAGTTGCTGGTAAATTATGCCCGTGAGCGTCTGTCAGTGGTCCGAGTAATAAGATTTTTATGAGAGGGAGTGCTGTTAAGCGCTGTTTTTTATCCTTTCTGTTTTACCGTTTTGTTTCTGTTTATCTTTAACCTTCTCAAACATGGTTCCCATCAGCACTGCAGGGGAGTGCTTTTTAGCACTTTTATCCACCCCTGTTCAGGTTAACCCCTTTTGTAGAGAATTTTATTCCTTGTGTGTAGCAAAGTTTTTAATTCGTTAGACAAACACTTTTTAACACTTGCAGAATGTTTTGAATCATTGATACTCTGTCAGCTTCTGTTACATCTATTTTGCGGCGAGTGCTTGTAGGCGCTAACTTGACGCCGCCCCCAGTGACTGGCCCAGCTCTCAGAGAGTGCTTTTAAGTGCTGGCTGTACGGGATCGTTTTTTATCGCCACAACTGGTGGCTTTTATCTTTTTTTGTTATGGGAACTTCTAGTTATGGAGGTTCTTTGCAGCGGTATTTACTGTTTTTTTAACTGAATTTGTACTCAATCGCTGCGGTTTTCCACAGGTGACGTGAATTTTTAACACCGTTTTTAAACTGTTCCCCTCTGCACAACCTCTTTGAGTTGGGCCGTTGCTAACTTCACTGTACTAGTCCCCTAAACTAATACCCCTGTGTTATTCCGGTTCAAGGCCATCAGCTGACAAAGATCCTGGATATACTCTTTACAACACTGCTTGCAATTCACACTGAAGCGACGCACATCACGTGACTCAACGTCCCTCTGGAGTTCCCGGATATAACGCACGTCATTGAGATATTAACGAGCCCGCGAACATACAGTGGAATCTCTCTACAACGTTTCAAAACTATACTCTTTTTTCTAAAGCTCTTTTATTTATAAACGCTCTATTTATAATCGGATTTTTATTTTGGCTGCTGGCTAAAGGTTTTTTTTATTATTTGTTTTTATCTCGCGCGTTTTTAGCATTTAATGCTTTTATTACACTGGATGTACAATACGCGAAATACTTTGCCTCTCAGAGCGTTTTGTCACTTCTCTCTGGCCTTTGAGCTTAAAAGAAAACCTCCGGTAACGTGGTAATCTCGGCATTTTTTAAACTTCGAAAAGGTTTTCAGGTGTGTAATTTATCTGGGCAAGTTTTGCCCTGCTCCACCCCAGTAAGGCTGAATTTGTAACTCGGTAACCCCAATGTTCAGCGACTGAGATCGTTTTAGTGATGTCTTCATTAGATCGGTGTAAATTCTCGATTGAACGTGGGCCAAAAGTCTAAATATTATACGAAGAACGGAAGGTATTTTTATACAATATTTAATATATTGATCCAAGGTAACTTGTATATATTTATAAGTAAGAATATTTTACTAACACCGTGACAGCGGTGTGTATGTGTTGTAAGGTAGTTTTGTACACACGAGCTTTGAAAATCCTAATCTATGTACAAATGTTGATGCTGTTTTGTCGTACTCTGTATAAGGGTAACGCTCTGTCACGCAAGCCAATATTTACAAGCTGTTTAGCTGAGCGTGACATGCATTCCGAGGGTTCTAAGGTTCTTTTTTATGTATATATTTAACGTTTTAAAATGTAGTGTAAAAAATAAGGTAACATCTTACACCAAGGATTTTTGAACGTTTCAATAAGAGCGACACGCAACACAAAATGAAGCCAGGGAGATATAAATAGTCACGAAACTGCGACAGTGACGTTAAAAAAATCCAGTCAGATTACATTCAAACTAAACAATTCAGTCGAATTTATAAAATCTTTATAAAACAGCAACGTACTTATTTCCTAATCTGATTGATCCTGCATGACGTCTGATGCAGTGTGTTTCATATTATTCATTGTAGTGTGTTGTTATACTTATATGTACATAATAAATGCTGGGATCACTAAACTCTTTTGTTGTTATCATTTTATTCTGATGAATGTGAGAGTGTGCTATTTTTCTTTCATTGTCCTTTACCTCTCTTTCTCCGGCCGTACACTTGTGGACTATAGCGCGACATGTGGGACATGTGCAACTTTCTCTGTGCTTGATTTCTTCCAGCTTTTCATTACTGCTTGTTCAGCCTCGTTTTCCTGTTCGCTCATCTGGACTTCAAAGGAATATTTTAAGATGTCTGAGGGCCTCATGCAGTAACAACCGCCAATGCATGTAACTAATAACGCCAAGGGTTCCATTTCCGCTTCTCTGCCCATCTCTTGGGGACTGGATAGGAGAGAAAAGATAGCGGTCTTCATCTCAGTCATTTGAGTTATACAAAGAAGCGTTGCGCGGCACTTGAAAGGAGCTGAGGAAGTTACATCCGTTTTATCTTTTCCTCCCACGTTCGATCGAGATACCAAACTTGAAAACAAACAAGCAATAAAACACAAAAAAGCGAGCCAACGCGCCACTTTCGTTCCTGGGTATGATCAAGGGCGAAATCTAGTATATGAACACAGTAAAAGATCTACAAGAACAAAAGAAACAATTACTTTGAAGTAACTATGTTTTTTAAACTTCCATGTTCGCCACATTTCTTTCGTCTCGCTCTTTTGTCTTAAACCTATTTTATTTACGCAAAAAAGCACACCCTGTCCCTTTTCTTATAATCACCCTAAAAAAGATCTTAATCCATTAAAAAACTTACAAGTTGTAGAACTTTAATTGTGTAATGAATAAGTCCAAGCCCCAGTCTCTCCCAGGCACTGCTCCTATATCCAGCAAAGAACGAATATACCTGAATAATGATAACAAATACTCATTTATAATACAAAAAAATAGGTCAGCTGAATTTAAATATAAAGACAGCTGGTATAAACTTATGTGCAGTTGATAAAATATTTTAAATTAGTGTTTGCAATAAAAAATATTAACAACGAATAGGGAAAATTTGGTTACTACAATAACAACTAGTGACTAAATGCTACATTTTTGCTGTATTCTGTCTTGCTAAATTTAAGTCTTAAATTTGAGTTGTGTATTTGAGGGTGGACCAGTGGCTAAAACAGGCGATACCAAAAATACTAGAAGAACATGATTGCGAGAAAGTTCTGAGTTACCTTAAGTCATAAAATCCTTCATTTTTCAATGCAGTCTGATCTGAAGGACAAGACTTCTACTGCGATGTCCTTAGAAAACCAGGTAAGAGGAAATGGTTTTTTAAGGTCCGCAATGTGTGCATGTGTTTACTGCAAGCACGGTTTTAAAAATATAAGCGATACTATAGACTAGATTATTTAGTAATATGACAATCATCATTTCGTAATGACACGCCTGATGGATACGAAGGCTTCATTTATAAGAATGGTTTGATTACAGCTCAGGAATGTGGAAGAATCTAAGGCCGAGTTGGAGTCTCGGTACGAGAGTCGTCTCAACCAATTACAACACTTGAACGAATCACTTGACGCGTCAGGGATGATTGAATCACACGAGGCAGAACTGGACAAACTGAGAACCACGCAGGTAAAGAGAAAATGCAAAATATCCATGCTCACACCATTACAAAAATGACTGTCAGTTTTTTGCCGACAGTAGATCTGGAATATTGGAAACAGTACCGTAAAACACTGACAGTTAACAGGTAATGAGAAAAGTAGTTCATACCACAAGCGTCCCTGAATGCCGGAGAATAAATATGATCATGAAACGGTGCGCTAAGTTTCCCCATTTATTGATTTTATTACTGCTGTTTTAGCCTGACACATAAATTAAGTTACTTATTTCTCACTTACTTACCTATTATTGGTAATTTAAACAATCTCGAATATGAGATTCTGAAATATTCCGTTTAAGGGTATCGTTGTTCAGGATAAGAATTGAATTTATCCGAATGTCAGTGTCTAAGTAGTATTTATTTAAGTCATACAAAGTTGCCCAGACGGTTCTCGGTCATTTTTAAACTTTCGTTCGGACAAAGCGATTTGATTGACAGCTGTTTTACACAAGGTAACCATGAGTAAAGTGATTGACAACTTAGAGGCGCACCGTCAAGAGAGAAACGAAGAAATGGAGTTATTACGAGGACAAGTGGACGAGATGGATGAGCTGAGAAGAAATAATGGCCTGCTGGAGACTCACTGTAAAACACTGAATTACCAACTTGAGGTTGAGATGTACGAGGCTAGAGAAAGGTATATAGATCTAACTGCTTGCACAGACTAAAATATACAGTGAAACCTGCATCAAGCGGAAACCATATTAAGCCGAAACCAACCCCAGTGAGGCCCAAACTTATTTTCTGTTAAATGAACCCGTATTAACTGGACACTTAAGAGGGTTCGTGCGTGTTCAATGGTGGTTTCTCTATAGATTACAGAGTAAGTACCAAGAAACAAATTGTCCAAACCTCAGCCCCATAGTGTGCTGAATAGACAAGATATTAGGGAGACTGATAACATTTGGGAAATTTCAGCTTTTAGCAAGAATATATGTGGGTGTGGCTTAAAAAGTACTCGAGCGGTATAAATTTAAGCTCTTTATTCACATGAAAATTTGTATCAAACCTATTTTTTTGTACCACTAGAACCTATTGATTGAAAACCGAATTCTCCTTAGCAGATTTAGTGAATGTACATGGTAACAGTTAGGAGAATATGGGCGCTCATCCAGGGTTCAGTGATTGTTGTTGACTTTATAATCTCTTTGAAAAAATACGGACTGATCGGCTGACTTGTGATATACTCGGCAAGAAATAAGAATTTTTTAAAGGCAATTTGGTGAAGAATATTGCAGGATTTCAGTTTAGGAATACGGTTTCATTTGTGGCTGTACCTATACTCGCGTTTATTAGACAGTACATAACATTGCTTTTCCTGAATTTTTTGCTTTTTTTTTTCAGGGAAGAAAATTTCAAAACAGAAGTTGAGAGATTGAGGAAGGAATTAGAAAACGCAGATGAGAAACAGCGAAGTGCCACAGAAACGAAGGTCTACTACTGTTGTGCTTACAGCAAGAACGACTAGAATTGCTAGGGAATCATTTCAGCTACAGTTGCAGTTTACGTCCAGAGTACTGTTAGGAAACTCCCATATTTTCAGATGAGTCTCTGACGACGTCAACTTGTCTAATTATAGAGTACACGGGTTATTTCTTGATAGGAAGAAACCACAAGAAAACTTAGAAAATACAGTTGAACCTGCCGTAAGCGCTTACGGGAGGTGGTCGCTCACGAGAGCTTAGACGATGTTAGGTCAAAATTTTGCCCCATTAGCGCAAGGTGACTGAAGAGACTTATCCCTGTTTTAAATGCTTTATTCATGTGAAAAGTCGATTTTGAGAAAAAATCTGGTACTTCCCACTGAGAAATTTCCGTCTCTTGTACTATCCAGGAATGTGATAATGTTGCAACACCTGATTATCCAATTTTCGTTCAATTATCTGTCCACTGGTCGCTTACGGGAGGTTAAAAACGAAACAAAATTTGATATGTTTAGTTCTAAAAGTGGTCGCGGTCGCTTACGAGAGGTGGTCGCTTACAAGAGGTTTCAAATATAGTGATTTGTCTTGGAAAATTTTGGTATTTTGGAAAACTGGTCGCTTAGGAGAGTTGGTCGCAACCGGAGGTTCGACTGTATTCCAATGATTGTACATAAGAATAATTACCGAAAACGGCAGGTACATTTTCTCAGAACGACCTTTATGTCTATCAAAGTTTGAAAGACTTATAACCAACAACAACTAACCAGCCAATTAATTTGTTTACAGGACCAAATTTTGTTGGAGAAACAAACCGTTGAGACTGAGTAAGTAATACAACTGTTGAGTGTTTTGAACTGAATTTATAAAAGATCGTAAAACGCCAGTCAGTAACGGAAGAGTGGGCAAACGAAATGTTGAGAAGCTTGTTTTGATTGATAGGGGAGCTCGTGCGCTTTTGTTCCACGTTGGGCGATTGATCTTCATACAATTATGTTTTGTGTCACGTGACGAGTGTTGTTTTGGCAATATCACGTTCGAAAGGTTTACGATTCACAATCAGATCATTAGTGATATATCGATCCTTGACGTTTACACTTTAAAACTGATTTCAATCTGGCGATCGTTTTCAGTGCATGTTTACAGCAGCCAGGTATCTTTTGTTTAGCAGAATTCAAAACAGCTGCTTATATGTGCTTGTCAACAGGAAATTAAGTTTATCGCTTACTTTGCTTTGCTTGTAACAGATTGGCTGCCGCTAAGCTAAATATGGAGACAGCCTTAGAAGACGCCGAATACATGGCAGAAGAACTCGAGAGGTAACATCAAAGAGAACATTCCTTATCATACTAGCGTTAAACATATTTACTAAGAATTGCGGATCAAGTTTGCTCTTTCGAGCCGAATTTTCTCTCTACAAATTAAGCGAAGAGCAGATGAATGTCAAAGGAGTGTCGCTGTGATCCCGAGAAGCTAACTTATATTTTCTCGAGATCAACATTCTGCCAAACTCAACGAGTCAGATTTGAGCTGACTTCTCTCTTCGCTCGCTCAATTTCTTTCTTTGCATAAGGGATGGACCACAACAGTTTCGAGTGGTAGCTTGGATAATTTTTCTGCGCAAGAATTGTTGTTTCAGGGCCAGGTCGTGCAAGAAGTTTTTCGATTTGCTCCTTATATGTCTTACGTGGCTTGCTTTGCTCGACTGTTTTTTTGTAGCTTTATCATACCGAAGGGCATTCGTTAATAGTATTGTATGACTGTTTATTTAGGACAAGACAAATGGAAAAGCAAGGATTTGAAGAAAAAGAAGAACTGAAATCTAGACTTGAATCCACCATGGAGGAGAAATTTAAATTGGAGAAGGTAAGGAAATATATGCTAAAGTACTTTAGGAGCTCATTTATTATCCAACACTAACATGTGCTCTTTTTTCCGAACAATTTGGGTTTTATTCAAGGCCGTTGCTCCGATCGTACCGGCCTACTTTCTTTTCAATCATCTTCTCAAACTTGTAAAACATCTTTCCTCTTTGCGAGTTAACAAACTGACGTCAGTTTTCCATGCGTCTGTCCTGTTATTAATGATGAATTTCGTCATAACATTGTCAAAGCGCGAGGCGATAGCCGAGTGGATCCGCTGACTACTTTGACAATGTTATGATAGGACAGACGCATGAAAAACTGACGTCAATTTGTTTTTTACGATAAAAAATTGTCAAATTGTTCTCTCTCGCTCCTTCATGCATCGCATAAATTATAAATTCATTTGTCTGTCCGCTTATTGACAATGAAAATTAGCCAATGAGCGCGCGAGAGTTTCTGCAGTTATCGTAAAAAGAAAAAGGATTTCACACTTTGCTTCGACTGGCTCAATGTACCTCCATTGTCGCTCGCAAAACTCTTTCCCTCGGAAAAAAAAATCCTGTTTCTTTCGGGGAAATCCCGGTAATTTAAAGAGCAAATAACCACAGCTGCTATTTCAATGTCCTTAATAGTATATTTCCAAAGTTGCCCACATCGTAATCCCAGGAGTGGTCGCTTGTGTTGGTTTTGTCAAAGAACGTAGTTGTAATACTTTTTGTCATTTTGTGACTAGTTGGTTTGTTTCTTCATAGGCTATGCAAAAACACGAAGAGGAGATTGCTCGACTGAAAGGTCATCAAAACCCACAGCAAAAACTGCAGCATCTGTTACTAATTAAAAAAGAAAATAATGCCCTCAAAGAAGTAAGTAGTTGAAATACCACATCTAAATAGTCCATCTGCGTTGAACGGTCCTTAGGTGTCTTGCTTGTGCTGATAGTAACCAGTTTTTTCTTTGTTTTGCACATCAGCAAGTAAACAAACTTATCAAAGAAAGTCAGAAATGCAGCTGCAAGGGAAAGAAAGTTCCGCTCGGCACCAAAAACGGAGGCGCAGAGAGTAAGAAAGAAGGAAGATCAAAGGGTTGTTCTTCTGAAGATGAGGGGAGCACTGGGACTGAACTAAGAGACACGGATAAAGAAAATGCCTTTGCCACCGCTACATCATAACCTTAACGGAACTGA
>Ga0126339_10000068_pt1 | contig 36992 bp, 20 predicted proteins | sample OrbTmetagenome_2_FD_92532 | JGI IMG/M metagenome (GOLD analysis project Ga0126339, IMG submission 92532) | Coral microbial communities from Petempiche,Puerto Morelos, Mexico - Orbicella T R C metagenome | ecosystem: Host-associated > Invertebrates > Cnidaria > Coral | place: Petempiche,Puerto...
AAAAGATCACAGAGATAATAGGGGCATAACTTATGTTTAACTTTATACATCAAAGTAGAGAGGTCTTGAAGTCGTCTATTAAGTAATGTGGGCAGACCGGCCCTCGCGAGCAGTTGATTATAGTTTGAGCTGTTGTCCTTAAAAACTGCTCGGAGGCCTCTTTCTTGTAATCTCTCCACTTTTCTAGTATCGCTAGCTTTACAAAAGTGCCATACTAAGTGACAGTAGGTAACGTAGGGTAAAATGGCGCATTTGAACAATGTTAGTTTTGACTGCATAGGAATTAGGTTTCTTAATCTCATTCCCCCTGGATGGAATGCTAGTCCATCCCCGCAGGGTTACCCCCAGCATTAACTTCCCTGGTACCCATTTGCGCACCCTGGTGGAGAGATATATCTGAGAGTAAAGTGTCTTTCCCAAGAACACAACACAGTGTCCTCAGCCAGGGCTCGAACCCAGACCACTTGAACCAGAGTCAAGCACCCTAATCATAAGGCCACCGCATCTCCACTTAATCAAAAAAGGTATAGTTTTAAAAATTTTGGTACAAAATGGAATTTCTGAATTTCTGAATGTCAAAATTCACCATCTTTATTAACTTATCACTGCTCACAATGAATTCAATAGCGTTGATCCTAGCAGTATGCAGGACACCTATCATATATGAACTCAGTTAAATGACCTTGCTCTCCATGAGTTCTCGTAGCTCAGTGGATAGAGCACCCGCCTGGTGTTCAGGAGGTCATGGGTTCGATTCCTGTCGGGAACTCAGAATTTTTTCTTTGTCCCATGCTCATGTCATGTTGATTAATTCACCTTCACATTTCATTAGCAAGCTTAAAAAAATTCACCATCTTTATTAACTTATCAAAATGGAATTTCTGTTTATAACCTCCTGAGCTTCCCATACTCATTGAAGGCTTTCAACCTGAAAAAGAAGTTGGTGTTTTGATGGTACCAGTGATAGTACTTAGCTCACCTCGGTTGATGCGTGTCATGAGGATAGACTGACAACAGTGTGTTATCTGTCCCTAATTCTTGTTCTAGCAGAGTTCTTTCCTTATCATCAGTATCATCGCCGTTGACTACAGACTGGAATGAGAATAAATTGTAAATGATTAATTTTGATTCGGTAAGGCCTAGTTAACAAGCGTCAACCTTTTCATGAGTAGAACCTTAATTGAAGAAAAGGAAAAAGATTGACTTTTAAATTAATTATTTGAGTTCAACATATTTTAATTGAATTAAGATGAAAAGCAGTTCGATGTGGATAGTCAGGAAGAAACAGAGCCTCTGGTTTAAATGTTGAACATGGCTTGGGCCAAGACTAAGCTAATAAATGAATAAACTGCAAATACACAAACCCATCTTGATGTAACAACACCTGAATGTTTGATGCTAAAATTTTCTGAAAAGACAGTATTAAAGCTTGTCAGAATTACCTGGTGTGCCACAGCTGATGAATGGGCAATGTTGGCCCTCATAAACTGATCAAATTGATCCACTTAATGCTTTTTTCCTTGACTTGTGCAAATAAGTTAATATTTACTAGAAGTCCTGACTCCCTGTTGGGGTTAGGACTGGAAAATTACCTGACCACTGATAATACTTTTGTCATTGTCCAGAACAGCACGAAGAGGGAAAAACTCAAGACCACCAGCAGACTGGTCATGCAATAACACCTCGTGTCTTTCAGAATCACCATTCATGCTGAGATAACTAGTTGAGTACATTCCACTGTCGGTGTGTGAGCTATCGTGGGTTACATTGTACACTGGTCTAGAAGATGAGTGGAGACTTGACAGTGGTTTTTCTGATATTTTCAGTTGTTGTTGTAGCTGTGAGGATGGGAACAGAGCTGCTGTGATTGGCACTTTATCAGGCTGGTGTTCTGTACTTTTTCCCCACTTGAAGGATGATGAGTCTTTAGTGTTCTTCATGAAAGAACCATGATCTTGGCTAAACTGAAAGGAGGATGTCTGAAAAAAATCACAAGGAAAGTCTGGGTGCTGAGATAGGTAAGCTTAGCATGCTGCAGTGTGTTTGAGGATTCATACCTACAAACAATTTTGACAGACTACTGATTGTGGCAATGAGCTAACTAATTAAACAAATATCCTTTAGCTATTAACCACAAAATGACCAATTCATGAAGTTTTCTGGTTTTTGGTGAAGTATTGCTATTTACAATCAAAAAGTACACAGTCTTACATTGCAGTATTTTCACATAGCATTGTACTTATAATAGTCATCATTTCCACTTAGTATTGTACTCATTAAGAAAACTTTTATCAAAACCTGAGCAAAGAAAAAAAGAAAAACCCTCTATCAAACAACAAAAATGAAAAACCTCAAAACTGTAACAAAGTTTGACCAGTAGGATGTACTTCACAGTATTTTAATAGCGACCACTTTAAATGATGATACCCTGTAGGGTTATCAATAAGGGCCATAACCAATAACACCTGTTATGGCTGAGTATGTTTGAATTGCCCTAAATTATACCCACATAGGAAATGGTGTTTGTCATTCATCAAAGATGGCATGACAAGATGTCAAGACCAGTAACATCTAGTCAGAGTTCTGCTTGGAGGATACCGGTTATTTCTTTAATGTCCTCTGTTTGCTGGGCTACATGTATGTTTATAATTAATATTATTAATAATTATTAATTGAAATACCTGTTGTGTTTCAGATAAGCCTGGGGAAAGCGTAGCAGCACTAGAGTTCAACAGCTTAATGGCTTCATCACAATGAGCCTGCATCATTTGCTGCAGGCGAACTGACAGAATCTGTCTACAAAATAACATACATTTAACGTACTGTAAGTGGATGATAACTATCAGTTGAGAATGATTTAATCTGCTCACAATTCAGCCATCAGTGTATACAAACTCAAAGACAGGCCCAAAAGTATCCAGGATACCTTAATTGTTAACAACAACTGTTCGTAACTGCACAGACTAAGGATGACAGTGACATAACTGTTACTACCCATGGCAAAAATATCCTCTTGACTATCTTACATTTTTGCAATCAACACTGTGACAGTGTTCATTATTACCACATCATTACACCTCTAACACCCCAAAACAGCATCACAATTACCTTTCTTTTTCCAAGTACTGCCTTGTATTGGAAAGTGATGCCATCTTTTCTTGAAAACCACTTATTCTAGAGGAAATACCAGCCAAATGACAGGAATGTTTATATAGCGTCACACCAAAATATTAATGGAAGAACATGCACTCACTGTCTGAAAACATTGAACAGACATAAAATTTGCCAAATATTGACAAAAAATAATCAACTTTTTAGTTGACTGTTTCCATGAACATATGTGGTTTTTACACGTAACACTGACTGTGCATACATGTACCTCTCTTCATATTCATCACTTGTAGACTTCAGCTTAATGTCCTTTCGTTTCAGCTCCTGCAGAAAAACTGGGTGTTAGATGATCCTTTTTTCAGTTTCCGTGCATAATGGTTCAGCTCTAAGCTACTCAAAAACTACTGCCCTAGCAGGAACAATTAAAGGGATACTATCACAACAGTTTTACTGCATTTTTGATCAAAACCTTTGGTAATTTTGGAACACTAAGTTGATTGATGTAGGTGAATTGTCGAAGGAAGGGCAAATTGAAATTATTTTTCTGCAATTTTTCCAAGACATGACTGCAACAGAAATGAAAAAGTCTGGCAAAATTAGTTTACAGTCTTACCTGTGGATATGCATGACGAGAATTGATGTTGGCACACTTGTTCAATTTGATGTCGCAACAGCTAAGTTGTATGTACATGTTTGTAGACTTACCTCATTTAACCTAAAATCTACTTTTTAGCTTCAGTACACTTGAATCAGAATGCATAGAATTGTCTGGCAAAACTAGACCACTATCTTTAGGTTTCCATTAATGAAACTTTGTCTTCTAGAATCTGACTTTGAGTAGTGTACCTTTAAGAGACATATAAAATACACCTTTATCACAACCTACCTCATGAAATTTGGCAAGCTGCTGCTCAAGGTCTTCCTTGTGTTTCTTATTCATCTCCAGAAGCTATAAGTTAAAGAGATCAAGAACATCAGCGTTACAGGAAAATGTGATTTCTTGCTTTAACTCTTGAACCAAAAGCAAGCGGAGATCATGATTAAGTCAGACAACTAACAAGTTTTTAGCACATCAAACAAGCCCCACAGAAAATACATCTAAGTATGCTAATTCAAAGCTTGTTTTCTTTTTTAACTAATAGGAACCTTTAGATTGGACTACGAGTGCGACATTGAGTACGAGAAAGTACTGTAACTTGCGAATTTCAAACCACTGACATTTTCAAGAGCCCTCCCTTTTCATGTTGGTTTTAGGTAGAGAGAGTAGCTCAATTGGGATGAGAAATGTATGTGAAGTGATAGTGGAGCCTGCAAACTAGGATTGAAAAGTTGCTCTCATACTTGATCTTACACTCATACTCAAATCTAAAGTCCCCTAATACCTGTTTTCTGTGTGATTCTCTTAGGTCTGCTTCTGTTTGAGACATTTGCTCATGTATCTCCTCCAGCCGCTCAGTCATCTGTTTTAAGGTAAAAATGAAAAACACTTAAAATTTAAAAGTTTCAGTTATTACCATTTTCTTTCTCACTAATAATTAAGAGGTGTTCTCCATATTAAATTATTTTTTATCAATGATTAATCCATTAGCCACTTAAGATAAATTGTAGTTCAAATGGATCTCAAAACTGATGAGTAATTAACACAGGAACATTTTCCCAAATAACTTTACACTAGTTTAGACAGTTTCCCCAGATTGTATGGTTGTAACTATTATGAATTGCACTGCAACCTCTCTCTCCAGTTCAGCTTGTCTCTCTGTCTCCTCTTTTGTTCTGTTTGCTTCATGCTTAGCTTCCATCAAGCGGAGCTCCATCTTCAAGCTCTCCTAAAAAGTTTAGAATGCAACATTAAGATATAATTATAATTATCATAATTAATAAGTAAGTTCAAGTGTCTAGAGTCAGCTTTGACATAAAGAGCAGAAAAAAAGACTATAACTTTAGATGGTCTATTCATGTTATAACCTGTTTCATTTGTAAACCTCAGATAAAAACGGAAACCTCAGGCAAAAATCACTGTAAACAAAAATCGCCTGTAAACTACTTGACTTCAGACAAGATAAAAAGTCATTCATTACAAGCTCTTCCATTATTAATAACTACAGGAGCATAACAAATAACTATAAACTGCTCTCAGTAAATTACAGTTGAGTTAGAATGTAAAATGACTACCTTTTCTCTATTGCTCGTATCAAGTTCCATTTCAAGACGCTGAACTTCTTTTTGAACTGATGCAAGAACAGCTTGGCCATCCTAAATAATTAAAATGATTAAGTTATTAAAATACTTTATCATGGCGGTTGAAATAGTAATCAACTTTTTCAAAAACTGTATAAGTGAATGGACAAGTTTTCATAGATCTGGGCTTTAAAATGCTCCAATTGAATTTTAAAGAAACAAGAATTTACCTTGGATGCCTGTATTTCTTTTTGTAGCTTTTCCTGATGGAATGAAATATTATGTGCCAACCTTTAGAATACACTTAAAAGCCCTTTTAAGCTAACTACAGCATATGAACTCTTATGCAGGTATCCAAGTATTCTTTGGACATTTGCAAACTGAATTCATGTGATTACAAATGCTGCATTCATCTGCCCCACTTCCTGTTGTGCACCCTTGATTATAATCCATCCAACACCTTTACCACACAGTTATATCTTTCCAGCGGGGTTTTAAAAAAAAACAAATGTTTGAAGTGGACAGCTTTTTAATGTTGGAGTAGGAAGCGGATTTTCTAATTTTTTTCTGAAGAATCAGACAAATAGCCAAGCAGCCAATAGCCTGTGAACACAGATAGATTTCAGCCTTTGTTTCTTTGGCGGCGTGAAACAAAAGCTGGAAGTCTCTCTGTGTTCACAGGCTACTTTTGACAACCTTGTTGTGGTCACATACACCTGTTTTTACACCCTCTTATCCACTCAAAAAAGAGATAAAAGAGGCTGTGCTTGCAGGGTGCTGCTTTTATGCCCACTGTATGTGCATTATCAATTGATTGATTAGATTGCGAAGTATGATCTAATCCCTAGCTAATAAACCCTTCACCCCTCAGGGTCTTAATGCTTCTATAATTTCAAAACTTTTCAAAATTGAATAATTGCTAGTTAAAAGCATTCACGACAAAAAATACTGTACTAGCCTGTAGTCACTCAAGATACAAAAAGGCATTCTCAGCTACCAGTATATTAAATAAACACACACTTTAATTATTAAAAATGTATTTACTTAATTATTCATTCTCAGAAATTAATCAATAACTCAATTAATTATTACATACATCACAAATATTTTATGATACCTTTTCTCTGGCCAAAGCTTCATTGTGTTCAGCTTCAAGACCATCAATTCTTGACTGGAGTTCTTCAGAAATCTTCTCTTGCTTAAATAAACAGAATAATAAACTTAAATAAACAGAATAAACTTCTCTTGCAAATAAACAGAATGAATGAATGCTTAAATAGATGTTAAAATGCATGACAGTAAGTGGCTTTGAGATTAATAAATTATTGTTATAGGCGATTTGCATGATGGCATCATTTGACTACCAAGTGCTACCAGGTTATCCTTCACTTTGGCTGTTTCTTATAAAATGTTAATTGGGGCAATTGTTATTTAAACCCCACTGGGACTTCAAAATTTAAATAATAACAAAAAACAAATTAAAGAAATTCTGTTAGTTGTAGTCAAGTGACTACTGTGCAAATCTGCTATTGTCACGTAATTTAAATACAATTTGGCAATCACCTAATTTATTTGTAATAACTCCAACTAAATGGTGACACAAACAAGGGGATGTGGCTGTTCATGGCAAACATTCATCAAGTAACACAGGAAATGGATAAATCAAGTAAATGCACCTTCACGCTATATCAACAATTTTTCAGAATTTTCTTGAAATAAACAAAAAATCACCTTGTTCCATAGTTCAATTTATCACACCAAATTTAGTAAATCTACAAAGTTTCAAAAGAATCTGTTGGAAACTAATAATAATATGGGAACCCAAACTTACAAAGCATTGCCACCTGGTATACATTTCTTTGTAAAAATAGGCAAGTTAGGGGTCCCATATTTTAATTAGTTTGCAGCAAATTCATAGATTTACTAAATTCGGTGTCATAAATCGAGCAATGAGGCTTATGTTTTGTTAGAACAAAAAAATCAGAAAGGCGTGACATCAGTAAAAAAAGTCCATTGTAGGTGCTTGAAAAGGGCACTGTTGAAGTGACCTTGCGGGTATAATAGTAACTGTTCTGTACTGTTGCTATAGATTTATAAGTTAAATTACAGTAACTACTAATGGTGCCAATGGTTTTCCAGCGATAACATTGTTTTGTTTTTAAATGCAGGCAAGAGAAAAACATGACATTTCACTTACTTCTTTCAAAGCTTGGTTGCATTGAATGTACTTCTCTTCTGTTTCTTCCTTGTCCTTGATGACTTGAATTTTTTCATGTTCAATTTGCGACCGTGCTTCTTTTTCTTTTGAGAGACATTCTAGTAGCTTGCTTCTCTCCTCTTTTTGTTGCTTGAGCTGAAAAATCATTCAAAACTGGTGATAACTCCTAAATTATTAAACCTGTCAGACACTGTATACAGTAAGTTATGAGTAAATTAAAATCTTGTAAGTTAGCATTCTCCTTTGATATTGGTATTCCATCACATCATGTACATTACTAAAGGCATCCACAGACAAGTGTCGATTGATACCCTCGATCAACACTCAATCAACACCTCAATCGACATCTTGATTAACACTCAACCAACATCTTGATCAACAGTCAATTGACAGTCAGTCGGTAGTTGGCAGAGTGTCAACATGAGTGCATTTTCAAAAGGTTTCACTACCTGCGTCTGTTTCTCTCTCTCAGCCTGAGCAGCTTTCTCCTGCTCCTTTGTCAAAGCTTCCACAGCTTGTGCTAATTCTTTCTCAAACTGTAACAACATCTAAAAGACAAATATTAACAAACAGGCTGGTACAACATGTCATTTGAAATGGCACATGAAACACTGCTACATGGAAATGTCACCTGTGACAAGATGGTTACCTCTTGTTGTCGTTGCTGAGACTGTTCTGCATTTTCTCTTTCCACTTTCAGTTGATTGATAATGGCTACCTTCTCATTTTCGTGTTTCTTCCATCCATCGACAACTTTAGCCAATGTCTGAAACAAAAGAATATAAAATCACAGTGACAAGTGGTTGTGCAGTACTACAATTTCTGTAAGTAAAAACTGATGACATTCTATATAACACTCAGTTGTGCATACAGATTACATATTAAAAAATGTAGTTACATTTAAAAGATCAACATACAGTAGCCACCAACCTTATCAAGTTGTTCAATCATTGCATCCTTCTTCCTTTCAGCAGACACAGCGACTGCTAATTGCTGCTGAACCTCAAGTAACTGTAAGCAGAGGATGTGAAATTAATCTGTGACTTTCTCAGAGTCCCTGGGACAATCACTGACAAAAGATCTCATATTTTGTGATTACATTTGAAGCAATGGCACAGCACTACAGTCTGATACAGAGGGTTCTGTCTGTTACATGCACTTAACGTGATGAATTAAATTTTATAATAAAGGCATTTGCTCACTTATTTTATCAAAAGATTGTCGCATGCCCTAGTTACTTCTAGAAACAAATACTAACCTTTCCATGCAACTCTTGTATTTGCTGCTCGCAGTGCTACAAAAAAACAATAAATGAAAACTCAGAAAATTTAAAAATGACAAAAGGGTCAGGCTGCACAGTACTAGCTTGCAGGAACTTCTTCATGCTTGTACAGTTAAATGAAGAAATCAATTCTTTAGAAACAATTTGAGTTATTTCTTTATTATATGTTTTATTATATGTTATTATATTATGTTTATTCTCAGATTTTCATGACTGTATTGTGAAAAAATAGAGAAAGTTGCACAGAACAATGCTAGCTCCAGACCTTGCCAGATAAAATGAACAGCTTAAAATGTCATTGAGGTGTAATTAACCCTGCTAATGCTTGCTCTCACTTTCAGTTCCTAGTCTGACAACAGGCGTTTCGTTAAGGGTTAAGCACTGGGCAAATTGACCGGCTGTGAGGATGATTTTGCCTGCCTGGGTTGACCATCTAGTGGAAAGTTTTTCTTATAATTAAAAGAAGTTCAGTTCAAATAGTTTGCCTGCCTGTAAAACCAGTTACCCTCCTGCTGTAAATGTTAATGAACCCCCTGCAGCTGTTGACAAATAAATTTATTCTGCACTGTTTAATCATTACCACACAGTCGTTTCTTTTTAAGATAGTTCTGAGAAGTGGCTGGTACATTAAGAAAAAAAAATAACATATTTATTTGATCTTTATTCTTCTTACCTTTATGTAACAACTGCTTAAAGATGCGTTCACGAACATTGCAAGGAGAAACTAGAGTTAATCATCACTAACCTTTCTTCTGAACCGTTCCTTCTCCACCTGATCTCTCAGCAATGAATTTTCGGAAAGAAGTGTTCTATCACTTGTAACTTTACTGCTAGGAATTGGTTTTAACCTTCTATCTCCTGAGAATGAGACCATTTGTCTTGTGTGTTGATCATGAGATGGCATGCCTTGCTCGGCAGTTTGAAAATGGACCTAATTAAAACACTAAATATATGAAATTTGCCATAACAAATAAAATTTCTCTCTGCACCTTTTCTTGAGTGGTTTTAATAAATTATTCGCTTGTCTTTCATAGTTTTCATCGTGATTGTTTAATTCTCTCCTTTCTTTGACAATATTACCAGTAAGCTGTATTTATACCCAATCGCACCTTTTGGCATGCTTCGACACCATATCAGACGAGTTTGGTTGACTAAAGGTTTTGTATTTTGGTGATATGCTATTGAGCCAAGATACCCATGGTAAGACCAAACGATGCTGATACACGTATGCTACCAAAGTACCATAAAGTAAAGTACATATATTGTGTGTAAAATTAGGTATTTACTGTATCCAAATTCGGTTACGTGATCATATCACAGCCATAACAGGTCAATGACTTGATATTGCAGGATATCAGGACAGTAGACCCAGGTTCTGATTAGATATGGTTTATATGCAGTTTGTACCCTTATATCACTGTTACAAACAGACGTCCTGAAGAGCAGTCTATCTAGAGGAAACCAAACCCAAAGAATTTTCCATACAAAATTTTTATGCAAAGTTAACCAAAAATACCTGTAGCTCAGAAAGTGGGGAAGAGTTTGGCAGCAATCTTTGTAACAAAGATGTAGTTTCAACACTGGCAATGGATTCTTTATCAGCTTCATTACCTTGTGTTTCATAGTCTGTAAATAAAAATGGTAGAGTTAAAACAATGTTAACTGATTAGTACCTAATTAACACTCTCTACATTCAACATTGTAGTGCTTTTAATCACACACAACAAGACTTTCACACACATTCTTAGAATATAAAGAACTCACAAGAATCTCACTTTTAGTTTTCTAAATTTGAAAGTGATGAATGAGTCCCCAAAACATCATTTGTATTATTAATCCCTAATTTTCATTTTTACATAAATAATGGTCCCATATTTTACTACTCTAAATCACCTGCAGTTGTTGTACTTGGTGCTAGTTCATAATCTCCCTGATGATCATTGAATCCTTTATAGTTTTGCAGCATCAGTTGAAGATGTTCCCTGACTTGTTCCATTTCTTGAATATCTGTATTTGTCATGTTGCTTAACTCCAACACAGGCTGAAGAGGAGAGAATTGAAGACAAAGGTCTCAGGAAAATAAGGAAGAAGGGAGGGGTACAGAAAAGAGAATAAGTACTGGGCAGCAGAATCAATGTGACTTCAGGAGAGTAATGGGTTCTGTGCATGATCTGGTCAAAAAAAAAACCTCACCAGTCGTGCCTGACTTTTCGGATGACGTGTACTTAAGGCATCCACGGTCGAGTGTTGATCAATACCCTAGATCAACCCTCAATTGGCAGTTGATTGAGATCTTGATTGACACTTGATCAACATCTCCATCGAAATTTGGTCGAGAATCGGCTAATGTTTACAGACATGCCATCAAGTGTCGAGCGATACATGTGAGTCGCATGACACTTGGCTAACTATTGACCCTGTCGATCAAGATGTTGATAGAATGTTAGCCAAGTGTGGCCAAGTATCAATCAAGATGTCGATCAATTGTCAATTGAGATGTTGATCGAGGGTCAATTAAGGGTATCAATCAACATGCAACTGCAGATGCTTTTAACCTTCTAGCATTACAGACTTTGTGGCATATAACTGGTTCATCCACGACTTAATGATCGTGCATTTTTTTTTAGGTGACAATTTTTCATCTTATTACAGGGTTGTCACAAAGTTTTGAAGTATATAGCATTATTGTTAGAGTAGACAGCTGATTTACCATCTTCTTTCTAAGGAATCAGACAAATAGCTCAGCAGAGTAACCAGAACACATCCAGGCATTGTCTTCCAGAGCTTGTTATCCTTCCATTGGTTAATATTCTACTTAAATCTAATTGGCTGGCAATCAAAGCTCACAAAACTAAGAACTAGCCAGAGGTCATGATTTTTTAGTGCAAACCAAAAAGATTGTGGCCTATGAGGATGGCTTATGTTTGTAGCTGATATAATACACCCGGATTGGTTAATTTTAGGAAATTAATCTCCTGTAATACCCAAGGGCTGATTACGTGCCTGCAAAAACTAATTAAAACTAAAACTACACTAATTTAAAAAAAATATTTTATATAAGCCATGTAAATAAATTAGTTATTAACCTTGGATAGATGTTCTTTATGGGAAAACCTCAGCCTTGCTATATTAACCTCCCCATCATTCAGTCAATAATGCAAGGTCTTAGTTTGAGATTTCCACATAAAGACCTCAGTCTAAGTCAATAAATAACTGTTAATGATCCTTCGGCTTGGGCTTAATTAACTCTTACTGGAGCTTCTTTACTCTTCAAGGGGATTCCTCCATTTGCCATCTGTGGAGGAGGTGAGATGTCAGGGGTGACTGGGTTAAACAACTGTCTGTGCTGAGTCTTGATGTCATCAGCTATTGACATAGTGTGCGTCATTGTGGACTCATATGGCATGGATGAAGCTGTGGATTGGGGACTGTAATCCATTGTGGAATAGGATTGGTAATCAAGAAATTATTGAGTTCCCAAAATTATCTGAAAGAAAACAAAGTTATAGTATACAACAGGCCACACCAAGTTTTCTGTTTTTAAAGTTAGCAGAGCCTGCTGGAAAGATGCAACGTGATATTCATCTCCAGTAATAACACATCTGACAAGTAATGTCACTTGACTGACCACAGACCTCACTTTCAAAGCATGAAAGAAAAACAACGAACAGAAAGCAAAACCTGTTCAAGGGGAAAACTGGTCCACGCACCAATAAGGTAATAAGAATTTATAAAGCTTCACACTGATCGATCATGAACAGTCAAATGCAAATGTAGAATACAGGCTAGGGTATACGCTGCTGACTGAATGACAGACCTTTGGACAGTGTGAACTCAAGATAACATCAACTCTAAATTCTGCTGAAAAGAGCTGGACAGGTAAGGATAGAAACACCAAGTTCACTTCATGTGCTTATATTCATAAATAACATAACGATGTAAACCATTAAAACGAAGTTGTTTTTGATTTGCATCAGATATTGTTTTTGAAGAGCACGCGAGATGAAAGTTAGAAGACTCAACCCCAATACAACAGAATACAAGCGAACACAAGAAGTCCTGTCCATCAATCTATAAAGACCAAGTAAAGGTACAAAATAAACTTCTTACCCAACTTAAGAGCACCGCAATGAGATCCACGCACTCTAGGGAAGTAAAAAGGTGAAAAAAAGGGTTGAAAATAAATTACCAAGATCTCGATGAGCTCAACTCCGACCGTTGTGAAAGCCAAACAAACAGACTAAGTAAAATATACACTAGTACCAGTCCCCTGTGTGAAGTAGCCACAGAGACCCTACGGGTGGGGAGTGAGTGAAAGAAAACTTCCAGGAATGAAAACTCTTTCTGCGCGTGCAACAGCAATTTAATGAAAGAATTAAAAGAAAATATGGCATTATCAATCTATCAAATCTATTTTAAAAGTGTTTTCGGTTGTAATGTCACTATCAGACTGAAAAATAAAATAACCACCTCTCCCTACTCCCGTACGAAAATTTTGTTCATAGTTATGGCGGGAAGTTTTTCATTGCTGAGCTGCTGCAGATCATAGTGCAACGTACTTTCTACTGTCTTTGCGTGAAATGTAAAACTTGAATTCCAGCAGAATGGAGCCAGTTGATTCAAAACCCACAGAATACGAATATGAAACTCAGTTCTTCGGATTTACACCAGAATCCTTCGTAGATGGAGGTTAGTTGCAATGATTTCTTTCGGTAACTGTCTGAAGCCATATTAGAATCAAGGCTCAAAATTTTAAAATGAAGCTCCAAGCTTAAAGCTTGTTAAAGCTTTATTAACACCATTTGTTTTAATCTTCAGTGTATAATGCAGTTAATGATTATGTCGTTGACTGCTTTCAAGAACTGGAAAATATTCTCAAAAGCGAGGTAAGTTGATCTAAAGTGGTCTAAAGACAAAAACAGAGATCGATAGAGAAGCAATCCCTCCTTTCTGTTAGCACAAATAGTCTTATCTGATGATGCATTTTACGCCTTACGGCACCTTCACGGGAATTCTGATCGATCAACGGTTGCGTTTTTCGCTGCTGACAATCATCTTTCTCAGGAAACATTCACTTCAATGGGAGAAGGCCCTAGGAGACCCAAGCATTGCCAAGGTTACCCAAGCGTACTATAAGAGTTTTGCAGGGAGATATAGGAGCTAAATACAAGATTAAAAGCTGATGCAACAAACTCTTATATTTCAGCTCCTACTCTCTGTACAAATTCATGCCAGATGACGGCTTGCGATTACCCACTGTGTCCCCCAAGAAAATAGCGTTCTTTTTCCATATTATTGACAAATCCTTTATTGACCAGGCTTGTTTGGCCAAGATGGCTAGATATTGGCCTCATTGTTTTTTTTTTTTTCTTTTGCATGTTTATGGACCAAGACGGTGTCAAAGTCCATAAACATGCAAAAAGAAGAACTTGGTCAATATCCAGCTATCTTGACCTCACACTTAGTTAGTAACCCGTCTATAATACTCCAAGCTTTTTCGTGGTCAGCCTCTAGCTCTGATCTCTTAATTGAGAACAGATTTTACCATTACATTTTCATGGAATTGAGGATTTTTTTTAACAATTTCCTGCTTTAACTTAGCCCTTGTTGTCAAGTGCAGTAACAGAAGAGCAACTCCAGGCGGTAAGACCTACTTTTAAAAATGTTAAGACTCAGTTACCACCATTTGCCAAAATAATCTTTCCAGTGAATGTAGATACCATGGATGCCATTGTAAATTTGCCAATTTTAGACTGCTTTCAGACTACAAGACCTACAGGAACAAATTTGTTAGCAGGGCTCAGCATCTAATAAGCTGTCTCTAGAAGTTGTTATCAAGGACTGTCATTTAGAATCTTGCTGGATATTTTACTTAGTGTTTTGTATTACTGACACCAACATAATCATATTGGTACCTTTTTTAGGGTAGTTGCCCCCACCTACTTTATTTTGCTTTTGGCAGTTATAAAATTTGAAAAAATATAACCTCTGGCAGGGTACAATAATATGATCTCTCTACACGCATTGCAGACCAATCATGCTAACAAGGCTTCACTTCAAAGGAACCCTGTTAATCTAGCCACCAACAGGCCACAAAAATCTGGCCGTATTAACCAGGTGACGGTCAGTAAATGACTGACTGAGCCTTTGTTCAGGCCAGAATAAAGTGGCTGTAATAACAAGGTGGCCGCATTAATGGGGTTGCCGGAAGGCAGGGTTCCACTGTATATGTTTTAATAATCTTTATTAAATATTTTTTTTAACTTCAATTTAGGAAAGTGATAAAATGGCCAACAATTTTTACCGGAGTATTGATGTTGCCTTTGACAGATTTGAGGTGAAACAAGATTTTTGACATTTTTTCCTTTATAAATTTTTATTTGTCAGATATTGCATGCTCAAATATGTTTTCTGCCACTCAGGTCTATGTAAAGAATAATATCTTCAAGATACCAGCTAATGTTCTATTACCTGAAGATAAGGTGAGATAACTATATAGTGAGGTAGCTTGTATTACAGTCATGTGATTAATATGCCCTCAACTAGGTAAATCACATTTTCCTGGTTTACTTTGTGGACAAGTTGGAAGTTAAAGGTTGAATACTAGCCAGCTAACCTGGGATAAGTTTAAAATCCGCTTCTCCATAGAAAGATACATGTAAGACGAAATAGTTTATTTAACGTCAGGTTAATCTCATTTTCATTAGGTATTGGGCTATTGATGTATAAAACTTACTTGTCTGACATAACAATCTTACAGTTCCAAGCTATAAATTATAAATTGGGAGGAGGAAATCTTGGCAAGCTGCACTTCTTTACTATGGCCACAAAAGGCAAACATGGACAAGTGACTTACCTCAAAAAGTGCTACTGCTTATAAAGGGCTACTAATATAAACAAATATTGAATTTTCCTATACTAAGCTTAATCCAAATGGTGTAACATTATAACTCACAGTTTAACTTGGCTGTTAGAAAGGGAAATTTTTCAAGACAATATGTAGTTGATGTATTATTTGATTTCAGGTACATTGCAACCATCAGTACACGGTTGAGGATGAAAAACAGATTGATAAAGAGCTTGAAGAACTAGAAAAGAAAATCAAAGCAGTAAGCACTTTTAGAAAAAAATACATCACCCAATGCAAATTGATTGAGTTTACTTCTTTATCATATTCTGTTGTTGTTAATATTATTATTATAACACTTGTCTTACAGGCCAAGTATGTCAATTCAGCATTGAAGCAGGAAATTAGAGATTTGGATAATGCTCAAGAACAGGTGACATATGATTAATTGTAAAGTTAATGTTTGTAATACTCAGCTACTGAAAACCCTTTGCTGGTATACAGAAAGTTGTCACCATTATTTATTCTAGCTCAGTAACAACGTGGAAGTTCTCAATTTTTGGTCTTTATATATTTTTTTGCAGAATTGTGGAACATAATTAGTGTATATTTATTTTTTTTTTTTTATCTAAACAACACTGTATAGGTCTATACTGTAGAAAGATTAAATTAACTTCTGTTAACATACAATGGCACTGCCTCTACAGCAGCTGCTGCTGGTCTCCCAGACTGGTTAATTAAAGTTCTTGGCAGATGGTCTTCAGATTGTTACCAACTGTACGTCTGTACACCTCAAAATGTCCTATTGTCCACTGCGCCACACATGGCCAGCGTTCTCTTTTCTTAATTTGGCACTTCTTTTGCTTGGGGGGATATCTGCTCCACAGGTATTAGTGGTGGTTAAGTCTTGCAGTGACATCCCCAAGCTTCGTTTTCGCTAATTTAGTGGCCTTTTGGCCTCACCGACTTGTCCGATCCAGTGCAGAATTAACCGCTGGGGAGATAAGTTTGGCATTTGGTCACGCGATGGAAGTTCGTCTGTCACGCCGATTGTGGAGCAGTGTTTTCCCCTTTACGCCATAGAACGCGTGTTTATTGCTTGTGTTTGTCAGGGTATTTAAAGCATTACTCCCTAGGAACTGCAACATTAATTTTTTTTTTTTATCTAAACAACACTGTATAGGTCTATACTGTAGAAAGATTAAATTAACTACAATGTTACTATTTTAGTAAAAGTAAGGATCACGTGTAGTAAAGCTCAACCCTCGATCAAGACTTGATCAACACTCGGTCAACATTCCAATCAATGCTTGGTCAACACTCAATTGACACTTATTTGACATCTCGATTAACACTTGATCAAAACTCGATCAAAACTCAATCAAGAGTCAGTCAATAGCCGGCCAAGTGTCAACCAACTCACACATTGATCACAAATTAGTCAACTCTTGACTGATTGTCAACCAAGATGTGTGTAAGAGTTGAGTTGATTGAGGGTATCGATGAAGGGTATTGATTGACTTTGGATCAATACCCTCAGTATGCATGATCCAAAATTAGTATAGCATTGATAGAGATCTAAATACTTGTGCTAACTCCATTGCAGACTACCATCCAATTACTAAACTCTTATTATCATAACTTTTTAGCTTCACAACTTTGAGAAACATATTGATACAGTAGAGAAGGCTTTTGAAGGAAGTGGAGGTAAATAGAAATTCTCATGTTTACTACACAACTGTAAAGGTAGCCCTATTACGAGCTGCTAAATATCTACTTCCAGTGTTGCGATCGGTGATAGACATTTTCTAAGGTTTTTTTGTAATCCAACCCGTTTTCCTTATCTGAATTTTTTTTCTGCTAATATCTGTTTGGTGACAAATTACATTTTTCACTTGGTCAAAATTCATTTACAGCTTCCATAGATTCTTTAAACTCCAAAATAAAAGCATCCAATTCTAGGGATCAGTCGTGAAAAAAAAATTGAAAATTATAATGTTGGAGGGAATTATGAAACGTTTATGTAGAATCTAGGGAAAGGTATAGACCAGGGAGAAAAAGGAGAAATAAAGTTATAAAAATTTATCCAAATTAAGATCAAATTATCTGATATCCAAACCACCATCTCAGCTATGTTTGTTTTTAAATCTTTATGAATTGGTATTTAGAAATGAGTTTGAGAACATTGTTTTCTAGGTATAAAACAAAGTTTGACGTTAATGCATGAAGAAGCAACAAAACTTCATGATCTTTTGGCAGATGGACTTAACACCAGAGCTTTTCATGTTCAGGTACATGTATAGTGCAAATTTTATTTCCTGGTTTACATAATTTATCAAACATACAAGGCCATGTGTGACTGCATTTCCAAGCACTGAGAAGAAAGTTGAAAATAAAATGTGTACTGGAGTATTTTTGACAAACGTTGAGGTGTTTGGAAATGTGGTCAATCAAGTTTTATAGGCAAGGGGTAAGGAATCCAGCAGATCAGAGCCTCAGATCACATAATCATCAGAACCTTTTGATTAATATATCAGTCACCTCATGTCAAACTTGATGGGTTTAGAACACTTCTACTTTATATGCAGATAATCTAGAGCATTTCTTTTCTTATATATACATTATCTTAAAAGATTCAAGTATGGATGCTATGAGAGTTAAGCTCCTGATCTTCCAAAAAGCATTCATTTTAACCCTAAATACTTGCTAGGTAAATGTACGTGCATGTAAGGAGATTTTAAGTCTTGGTATTGTGACTAAGTTGCATAATAACCTCTTACTACTTTTTTGCTCCTCAGAAGCCACCTGCCAAAAGGAGTTCTACAAACACGAGCAGACAGAAGAAAATTAAACTAGGATGAACTGAAACCTGATTAATCTAGTGACATGTGTCTATTCTGAATGTGCTGACTGGCACACGTAATTTATGGCAGTGACTGCCATATGTTGCCACTTGACAAAGTTTGTGATCAATACATTTTTGACAATGTTTGGACATCTTTTTTGACAACTAGCAAATCAAATTTCAAGAACTGTGTAAAGCAGACATGTCAAATGAATTGTCAAAAAGTGAACATGTAACTCGACAACTTGACCTCTTATGGTTCTCGCAGAATGAAATATTGTTTTCTGGAGAAGAGGTTACAATGTTAGATAAGGTTACACAGTCTAGAAAATTAACATTGAGGAAATATACAAGACTGCTTGACTGTAAGATACTACTGGAAAGCTCCATCATTATTGATTTGCACTGGGAAACAGAAGTCCAATTTAATTTTTCGCAGGTTCTCAGCCTGTGAGAGAAACGAATTTAATATGTATGACAACAAAAAGATAAGAGTGGACTGGGGAGAGAAAGCGAAGATGAGCATGTGAGCAAAGTGTTGTTTTGAAGACCTACATTAAATCTTTCCCACGTTCATTTTCTCATCCCCCTGGCCCATTTGTGTTGCTCATGTAATAATACCAGAACATCATGGCATAAAGAAAAGTGTGCTCATACAACCAGCTTTATAGTATGTTTTTGTACCAAAATATTTATTTGTATCATAATTATTCTTCAAATCAGTTTAATTTGTACAAACTTTCTTTCTTCAAAGATTCTTTGCTTATCATTTCACAGTTTTTCTTTTTCATTTAAGGCTAACGGAATACTAGTACTGTAGTATAATGTTCATTAATTAAACTTTAAATAGCAACATGTAAAAGCACATCGCATGGAAATGGTCCAATAAATAAGTAAACATAATATTTGGGAATCAGCTTCGCACTTGTACTTTCAGGGTGAAAAACAAGACATAATCCATGGAAAAATGATCCATAGAAAGATTCACTATACCAAAGGTCAATTTTACCAGCAACTGAAAAAAGTCAAGCTTTTATTGCTTTGTCTCCAGAAGAAGAAATTTGCAAGCACCATGGTTGTTCTCCCAGGCTTAATGGGTTTTAAAAATTTAAGTTTCTGAAACAACATGCACCATAAAAAAATGGCATAGTCTTGCTGACATCCTCCAGCAAACTTTGTCAATAACGTACAGATCAAGTCTAGGCATATTTTGAAATATCAGAAGGAAAATATGTAAAATATTTTCTTTTCCCTTGTCTGTAGGAGTCTTGTCTCTTCCAGTCCTCATCAAGACAATTTAATATTATGTTAAGTCTAATATCTGTCATCCATTTTTTGACTTTGGCTTGTTTCTTAGGACCAGCAGTCCCAAAACACATGCCTCCATGTTGTGTTGTTGTCAAAGAACGCAATATTTTCCATGGGCCAGTATCAGTTTTAAGGACTCATGTTGCAACACAACAGTATTCTCAGTGAACACAAATAAATTACATTCCATGAACGTTGCTAAGTGGCGTGAAATTGTGGTTCAGTTTTAGCCATTGCCGTCAACATGCACCCCAAGTAAGCCTCTGAACATGATCAGTTTTCTGTCTTGTTGACTTGATGAATCCAAGAAACTGAAGTTCTGATACAGCCTGGATAAAACGAGCACTGCAGGTTGAGTTAAGGTAGAACTGACACAACATGTAACCTGCAAGTCTTGTGTTCTCCTTTACGGCGAGATTGTAGGAGAGTGATTTTTTCTGAAGAATCCTGGTTTGATCAATAATTAACTGACAAATGAAACATGAAAGGAGGTAATAGGCTTGTTTCTTAACACCACCAAAGAAATCCTTTATAACTGACAGACTGTCACAGATCAACAGACAACACTTGACTATTTCTACCATTTTTTCTGATCAATAAAATAATTATTACAGAAGATATTTGAAACAACGTAATGAGAAGGATACTGAAGTTGTTCATTTGTTTTCTGTTTCTTCTTTGGTGAGCCCTTTGGAGACTGATGTGCTAGTGGAGGCTCCAAAACAGATGTGAAGGCCTGAAAAAAAGAAGAGCCAAGTTGACATGAAACCAACAGTGTGTACGAATGTGCAGCAAGATCACGATTGTGCATAAGATACAGAAAATTTAACAATTCAAGGACTGACCTGCATGTAAATGATAAAAATTGAAAGAATTGATTACTGATAGTGAAAAGGAAAATGACCGCTTTCACAGGACAACCAAAAACGTGCTTCAAACCTGGAGCCAGTCGTAGAGGTTTATTAGTCTGCCGCACTCCAAGTGAAGTTTGTAAGCTATGCAAATGTCTGGTAAAGTGTCTTGAACTGTTCCAACATCTGTCTGACAACACTCACACTAAATTGAAAATCAGTGAGAATGAGAGGCTATCTGGTATGGGGGATAAATCTAAGATACTAAAATGATCAAGTGTTCTTTGGATTGCAGTGTACAAGTGATAAAAATATGACAGCAGTTTAGGTGGGTACTTTTTGTTTACATCTATGAAAACACTATCCAGAGGTTACATAATGTTCAGTTGTTTCCTAAGGGGAAGATATCAGCCCAGATTGAACAAATTTGGTTTGGCATTATCTCACTTCTAAAGCCTATGGAAAGTCATGGGGTGCTACAATCAAATATCAAGTTTAACATCTCAAGAAGCAACAGAAGACAACCACTGTTCAGGAAGTTTAAGAAATACTTCCAGCAGTTCCAGGGAGGAAACCACTATCTATGTCTTCATTCATTGTCCTTCTGTATCACATACCAAAAAAGCAAGGATCCTAACTCATAACCTGCGAGCAGGTTCGCCTTTGAGTAACACAAGAGAGCAGTGAAGAGTGAGTCAGTGAGTGAAGTGATCTGACAGGAGAGGTCTGGTGAAACAAACGTGCGCCTGCTCGCAGACTACCTAACTCGTAGTGCAGTACTCACTTGAAGGTAATGCTGTGGATTACTAAGGGCTGTTTGAATAGCAACACGAGGCATCCCAACCAAGTGCTAGAAATGACAAAATAACACTGTACTCTGAGAGAGAGACTAGCAAAATTAATATTGACAGCTGCCTCCCAAAAAAGAGGTCATTTTGTAATAACTAATTCAACCCAATGGTAGCATAAAAATTTGTATATATACAAGTGTCTCGTACTGCCATAGACTAGTTACAAGTAGTCTCTCTTTTGCTTGGTCCATTTTTTTCTTGCGGTTTTCTTTTGTGCCACACAGGACTAACTAAGCGAAAGAGGGACTGCACATAGTATAAGACTGTTGAAGCTAAGTGCAAAGACCTGGGCTGGACTAGCTGGAATGAGGTGGAACAGCAAGCTAAAGACCCTGATGGATTGAAGACATTGCTGGGCAGTCTTATGCTCCACTCACAGGAGTAAAGAGGATGAGTGAGTGATACCAAACACCAGATATAACTTAAAAATGGGTTGCACTGTATTATACCATTACAAGCATTTAAGTTGATTTACTTTATCTAGTAACTTATAGAATAAATTGTAACCTTAAATGAGCTGTGTACAAACCTTTCTTATCTCTTGCACATTGTCATAGTACATAACTTCATACAGAGGCATATTATGTGGACAAGTCAAGAACTTCCTGATAAGTAAGAAAGAAAAATAATACAGCAGTTATGATGAGAGAAGTGACAAATGTGTGAGTTAACATGTCTTGCATGACCAGCACTCCAAAAAATTACTACCAGGCATAACCCAAGGAAAGAGATGAAATAGGGTGATATGCAGAAAACTTGTAACTTTTGTGCAGAAGCATATAACCCATATGCTTCTGCTTTTGTGTTAATGGACCACTTTGACAATGTCACACAATATGAACAAGTTTTCATTTTTTTTTTATAAAAACAAAAAACCAGCTCCGTAGATCAATTTATTGTGCTGAATTTAGTAAAATCTCCGAAGTTTTGCAAGAATCCATTTCAAACTCATGGAAATTTGGGGACCCAAACCTGCCAAGCTTTACGAAAAAATGTTTACCAGGACCCAAGCAATTGTGAACTCGTAGAATATGACCCATACAGTGAAGTACTGTTAAGTATTTTGTTACCTGAACATCTCATCCAAAGTGTCAACTGTTTTTTGACGCAGCTTATCATAAGGAGATTCTTTCCTTTTCTGCTTTGCTGCACTCATAAGTCGCTGTTATAAATATAAAATAAATAATGGCCACAATACTAGGGCATGGAGGAAAGAAGAAACAGTGTAGGACATGAAGAGGTAAAGAGAAAGAGGAAAGGAGAGAGACAGAGAACGAAGTTGAGTCAGACATGAAGAACAATACTGTGCTGTATACAATATTCTCAGCTATCAGTCGGAAAATTTAACAAAGAAACGTTTGAGCACAATGTGCCAAACATTTGAAGTACCTCTTGCAGCTCAAATCTATTTGTAACAGATGAGAGAGCTTCTCTCTGAGTTGAAGTTGAACTCTGTTCCTGAGTCTCTTGAATTCCTGTAAGTAACACACAAAGATTATTATAATGTCATTTTTGCATACTAACTATGACAAAGGTACACATATTACTTGACAGTTTAAACTCCGCAAATTTGCAGAGACCTCCCTTAACTCAGACTACTTCCAAGAAGCTCTCACAAGGACCATACAGAATAATATTAATAGTTTGACTACAGGGACTCTGGTTAGGGATCTGCTATAGGGATTCAACATAAGGATCCTATTAATGGACCTCCCATAAGGAATTGACCATGAGGACTGGATCTAGGGCCCTCCTATACATGTGGGAATGTTCCTAGAGACCCCTGACAAGGGTTTCCATCTAAGGACTATACTTAGCTTAGGGATTTTCCATGGCAGCCATGTCTCTTGACTTGGTGTGGTAAAATTAATGCAGCTTCTATTTTGTTAGCATTCATAACTTATTTATGTGGTGGCCACAATACATAATGCTACGAATTTCTTCTTGTAAGACTAGTCAGGGATATTTTACTTTACCACTAAGGTTATCAAACTGCCTAAGAAGTCCAGTAATGGTATCTCTTGATTCCTTGAGCACTTGGCAATGACTAGAAGTAAGACACAACAGGCTGTAAGTGAAACATTACTGGCTGACTTCACTTATCCAAAGCACAATGACTAAAAGCACTGACTGACCTTTCAGTTTCAGGACTGTCTAAAGCATTTCCCAACACATCGACACAGTTCTGAAGATGTGGAAGAAGTTCATCTCTAGAATAAACTCTGGAAATAAAAAAATTGAATTTAATAAAGAAGCATTGATCATACACCAGTTATCACTCAAAACTCTTCCAAAGCCTGCAAACAGTAAAGACATGTAACACAAAAAAATCTTATCAGCATACAATGGAAACAAGAATTTTTTTCATCAATTTTGTTATTATATAATTATATTCTAACTTATTAATATATTTGACACATCAATGTTGATGAAATTTTTTTGAAAGACAAGCCAGACAACAATCAGGAAGTTAAGAGTGACAACCCTTATGTTCTGTTTCTTTCTTTCTTTCTTTCTTTTTTTTCATTTCTACTATGTGTCAGTAACACAGAAAATGCTAGTAAGATCTGGTTTTCCCAGAACTTTGAATTTCTATCTGCCTTCATTTGCAAGGTGTGGTTGCACATTTTGCTCAAATCTCTTGATGTCATCTGTGGGTCTGCTGACCATTGATTCTAGAGCATCAAGACATATTTAAATATACCTAAGCAAAGACATAGCCTCCTTATATGCATCCTGGTCATAGATGTTACTTGAAAGACTGTTTTCATAAACATCACTGGGCTAATGGGATCAAGAAAGCAAATAAACATATCAAAACATTAATTTTGCTGACAGTAGCTGTAAGGTAAACGTACAACAAGATTAACTGTAAGTCAAAAGCTGTTAAATAATTAAACAACATGGCATTTTACCATGCCAAAGAGTCAGATTGAATTGGCATTCAAAGGGGTCCTTTAATATTGGTTGGGAAATGAATAGACCACAAAAATTTCAGTGTTTGTAAGAAAAAAAAAATTGATTTCTAGACTAAGACGTTGACATGATATTGTGTTAACAACCTTCTTTCCAAGAGGATGTTGTGGGAGATTGCAGGTGAGGACATGAAGACACTGCAGAACTGGGAAGAAACACCAATGATTTTTATCAAGATCATCCAGCAGCTCAGCTATTACATCCTTTAAGAAGTACATAAACAAGTTAGATCAGTATAAAAACGTTTTGCAAAGTTGTAATCAACTATCAAAGGTTACCAGTGGGTTTGAATAATCTCAAAACTGAGACTGAGTGGATACATGTATGGTTTCATATTACACATTACTCATAGAGAGAACACTACTGATCTGAGAAACAACTATCATTGTTGGTGGTGTTGGTGTTGTTGTAACAACTGTCATTGCTGTTGTTGGTGTTGCTGTTGTTGTTGTTGTAAGGGCCATACAAATGAAAATATGTACAACATGCTGCCAAAATAACACTTCAGCATGGTTCTAAAGCCAGATTCTTAGAGCATCAGATGCCTCTCTGAGAAGCAACTTAGGACTTTTCCCTTTTTCCTTCTCTGTAACATTTATAGCTCCAATGTTAACATAAATGAGGCAAAGAAGTCAGCCACGAATTAGACATCCCTAACTCACCTCCAAACAATATTTTAACGGCACTGTCCTGAAATGGGGCTAAATTGTCACTTACTATACTACTTTAATTTCCAAGTACATGCATCTAACCTTTGTGAATGAATCATCCAATAACAGCTGAGTTTGCTTTGAAGGTGGTTCACCTTCAACATATCTACAGTAAACAGACATGATGAGATGCAATACACTTTATCTCACAACCTTGGAGTGGTTTTCAATAATTGAATTATTTATTATTATTATGGTAAGGTAAGGTTAAGTCTACATACGAGCCAAGTGCCCACCAGGCCGAAGCTTCTCCTGGTTTCTGTAGCATGAAGTGACTAGGAGTATTTCTACTGCACCTGGATGGGATGCTAGTCCATCGCAGGGTTACCCCCAGCATTAAATTTGCTGGTATCCATTTAATATACACCTGGCTGAAGGGAGAGGCACTGTGAGAGTAAAGTGTCTTGCCCAAGAACACAACACAATGTCCCTGGCCAGGGCTCAAACCCGGACCGCTCTGTCTGGAAATGAGCACACTAACTATGAGGCCACCGCACCTCCCACAATTATTATTATGAATTGTTCTTAATATTATTATTCTCAATTGAAAACCACTCTAACAAAACAGTTTCTAATTAGTTTAAGTTAGTTAAACTTGCTTCAGTGAAAGGTGGCTCAATCAAGGTATATTTCAGCAACTAGACTACCACCATAAACAAGACAGAAAGAAAAAGTATCATTGCAGGTGTACTAGGGAAAGCTGACAGTTTCAACTAAGGCAAGTTGTATCAAAGTTGCCTTTAGCAATGAGTGTAATGACTTCACCTGCCATTTCACATGAGACCAAATTACTTGTCATAAATGATAATTTTAGAAAAGACTTTTCTGGATCTTCAACCTGGCACAGCTGTCTTACGGTTGGTAAAGTTCTGAAAATTTCTATGGGAACATTTTTGTGAAGTAATGCAGGTGAAGTTTTAAGGTATTAAAATCCAACAAAACAAAACTAGACTAAAAGGATTGATGAAAAACATTTCCGTCAGTCTTGCGTGAAACTTCCTAGATCTATTTACCTTGAGTGAAAATCTAATTTATAACAGATCATGAATTCTAAAAATATCTTCAAGCCACACAAAATCAACCTTTTTTGGAGAAAATGTAATGAGCTCCAGCAATGAAAAAATACAAGATCATCCAGCAAGCTCACAAAGTAAGGCACCTTACCGGCGGAAAGACATTGTTTTCCTCAATATCTCCACCTGTTTGTGACTCATTTTGTCCAGAATACCCTCTCTGTCCTCTGATGACATGCAGCAAAGCACACTTAAAGGACTTTCAAAATAATGCTCCATCAAGCAAAACTAAAAGAGAGAAATAACAAAACACCGCATAAAATCAAAGCGACAGAGAATAGTTTTCAGAGCAGGAGGTCCGGGTACACCACAGAGAGGCAGTGTGACCTGCAATCTGCAGGTCACAGGTTTAGGTCCCACTCTGACCACTAGCTGGAGTTCTTTCACAGTAAACCCAAGTTCAACTCTACAGTTTCGTTTATTAGCCAACTGTTTGCATCCTGACAAATTGGGTTTTTGACCTTGTTATGTTTAATTTGCTTGGCCCCACGAGCCTTTGGCTTAAAACACTGGCCAAGGATAAATGAAGGTCACTTATTTATTTCATTTAATATTTAGCTTACAAGTGATTCAGAAGATATAAAAGTCCTGCCATTGTCCCGACAAAGATCTTTTAAGATAAAGATCTTTCAAGTATCATTATCTTTAGAAGACATTTGATGACCTTGACATGGCAATTAAGGATCTGTAAGATCTTTGTTATGAATTTGTCAAAATCAAAAATCTTAGAATTTAAAGATTCTTGTGGGATCAGCAAAGATCTTTTGACAATTTTCAACTAAGGAAAATAGATTTCCATCCTTATCTATTCAAAAAGTGGTATAATACCTGAAGCCCTCTGGCAAAGTTTTGTAGTGAGAAATCATGGAACAGAAAGTTCTCATACAGAAATCTAAACACTCTTGCTCCGAGCTTGACAGGAAACTTGGCAGTCATCAACACCTAACACAAATAAATTAGGTAAAAATAAAATTATGGACTTATCATTTTATGGAACATGGTGTCATGTTGTTGTGATAAATTAGGGTTTACATAAATGTGGACAGAGAAGACACAAGATAGGCAACCTTGTTTATGATCTCCAGAACACAAATGTGAGATGGCTGAGATTGAAACCTTTCAATAGACAACACGCCAGAAACAGCATGTGGAAGTACTTTGTGAATAGTCGTCACTGCTGTTGCAATACCAAAGACCAAAACCAAGGGAAGTTCATGCAGGTATTGGCTGCAAAAAAAAAATGAAATCTCAAGCCAGTTTGAATAAAACAAGTGCTATGGTGAAAGATAAATAATGTAACAGCTATAATTGTTCTTCATGCAAATATACAGATCTATGATGATATTATACGTTTAGTCAGTCTGCATGCATTGCAGACCTGTGGCTTTAGACAATATTATTGTTGTGTCGATAAAGTTTTACCCCTAGAAGTTGTAGCTTCTCACTGCGGTGAAGACAGAGTCAGAGTAAATTACACATCAAGTTACAAGTATCAGCTCCAATAATGTTTACATCAAGAGAAAAAGAATTCTACAACAACTACACAATGCAAGCCACAAAGTGTAAAAAAGTACCATGTGTTCCATGTGTGGGACTTGCGAGCATGAAAGATATTAATAAAACGTCAGTTATTCATTCTTAAGTCTCTTTGACCCTCACAAAGAGCACAGTCAAAGGTTTTCACTTTTCATTCTCTGACCTATTGTGGACGAATGCATAATATATATTTTGCATTCATTGATGGAATTCCATACTGATTGTCCTTGAAATCTTATATTGAGCATACCTACAAATTGTCACAAAATTTTGAACAACAGCAGGAAGGAAACCTTCAAAGTCCTCAAAAATAATCACCAAAGGAGGACGATCTGGAATTGAAAAATACTGGTATCAAAACTGATGAGAGTCATTGACAATGATTTAGTATAATTAGATAATTTATTTACTAAGAGACATTTAATGTTGTTTGTCCTTCGGAGTGGAAGATGACCATGACATCAGTTGCTGGATGACCAGGTACAAGGTGTCCAGAGGTGGCTGTTGAGGCCAACCCAGGCATGGAGCCCTCTCCCACAGGTTGGGCAAACATGGGTGGGCATGAGGTGCTGGATGCTTGCTGCACTGGCGTTGCGCATCTCTCGCTTCTTCCCTGCAGAGGCAGTTCTGTGTTCTTCAGCTGCCCGAGCTCCAATGGCAATCGGGCTGTGCCAGTTGGGGTGGTCTGAGGCAAGTGCCTTCCATAAACATTTAATACTGAAGAGTCAACTAAAACTTTCAAACGTAGGCTAGAAGAATAAATTCACCTGAGTATTGAGAATGTTTTGTGCTGCATCTTCTTTTGGAGCCATCAAGCTGAAAGGAATGAACATAAAAATTATTTCAGTGGCTGTTAAATCAAAGAGGTGAACTGCAGTCAGCTGTAAACAGCAATTTGTAGTCCAACATACTTTTCAACAAGTAAATAAAGCTTTGAAACGTTTGACAAACCTTGGTCATTTTCTTGTACCAGTGGCAAAGCACAGGCATAGTAAAACTACTGATCTTCTTTGCTTGCTCAGAAGGGCCAGGATCGTCCTCGTCCTTGGAAAGAAATTATCATGTCAAGACTGTCTTCCAATCATGTAACATTTAACTCTTAAATGGATCAGGTTTAGGGATCATATGCCAGCAAGGTCCACACTGTGAAGTAGCAAATATTAGTTTATTTGGAAATACAACAAAATGATGCATTTTCGATTGTTACAGTTGTAATGGCAAACTTTTTCATTTAAATTAGCAAGTAGTAAGGGAACTCCATAGGGTAGGCTATCAATTATTTATGGCATGCTGAGCAGAAAACCATCCACAAGAGATTATCTGCTTCATTAATATTGGGTGACGTTAGGAGTCATACTCATTTAAAGGAGCTATGCCATGGTTTGCGCTCCTTGAAAAGTTAAGCCTAAATTTCTCAAGTCCACTGTTTGTACCCTGTGTCAATCTTTTCCATCCATAACTATCCTTGTTCCTTACTTACTTACTATGGTTTATTAGTATCTAGTTGGCATTTTCTCATCTTAGCAAATAACTATTTTCAGGTTTCCTTCAATTTAAAGCTAATAACTCAAAATACTGTAACTGAGCTCCTGTTATAATGTTTTCATTTTATGCTGCAGACAACTAACACTTTTTTTCAGGTTTCCTTCAATTTAAAGCTAATAAAGCTAATAACTCAAAATACTGTAACTGAGCTCCTGTTATAATGTTTTCATTTTATGCCACAGACAACTAACACTTTTTAAGGGCAGCAGTCAAAATTTAACAGCCCTGGTATGTCATGCATATCTGGAAAAGAACACATAGATTAATGCATTAAACCTTTTGTAAGCTTACCTGCACATTATGACCAAGGAACTGTGATATCACATTTTTCATGGTTGTTTTCATAACTGACAAGAACAAAATTTATTACCAAGTGAGATAATGGATATCTAGAACTTCCTATTTATACTCAGTCTGTATTGTTAGTGCTCTGAAAATAATGAGGCGTGACACCTCCTGCATTCTAAAACTTTCTCTCACCCCAGTTGCAGCTAAGAAAAGAGAAACAAGTAATAGGGGATTATAGGAAAAGTGAACTGAACCTGTACAATCTTTAGACCGCAGCAAGGCAACAAAAGGAGTAATTTGATTGTTAAGTTCTGTGGCTAGCTGAGAGAATATAACATCATGATCTGGCATGTTCACCCCTGCAAAATATAATGCATGTCAATATTTATGTTTTTCAAGTGCAATAAAGGAAAAGATCATAGCTGTTCCAACTTGCAGCTAAATATGTAAGCAATGTTAGCTATAAAAGGAGTGCTTTCATTGTGATATTGAGCTCTCTAAAACTTTCCATAGAACTATATGAAAAAAAAATTTCCATAGAACTATATGAAAACAAGGAACATAATTTCACACATGTATGTTTCAATGGAGTTACATCAAATAAATAACTATGAGCCTTGACTTGACTTATTCCTCTTCTGTCTATCCTAAATAACCTTTTGATTCCTTTTAATAACCAGTTATTAACCAAGGACATCTTTATGGGAAAATCTCAAACTGAGAACATGCTGCATTCGCTGAATGATAACAAAGTTAATACAGCAAGGCCGAGGTTTGAGATTTTCCTGTAAAGATAAAACCTTTGAGGTTATTAACTTGTTTATTATATGGCCTGTGCTTTGCCTTTGCAAGCCCCTGATCAGCCCAAGGACATTATGGGAGAGTAATGCCCTAGAGTAAGCCAAGCAGAGCATGCATTATATTAGTTAAAAACACAAGCCATATAATAGAGTGGTTTTCAATTGAGTGTCATAAAACTAAAACCAACCCAATTACTTACCAATTAGACTGGTCAGCCAATCTCAAACCTTTAGTAAAACCAAAAGCAAAGTAATTGCCTGATTACTTTAAACACCCAATTGAAAACCACCCTGAGAGTAAAATTTTAGGATCTAATTTCTACTGACTAATGGGAATTTACACTTGCTTACCTGTGATGAGTGCAGCTGTAGGTATTTCCTGTATGACAGAGGTCCTTTCAATCTCCAAGGATTTGATCTTGTGCGCACTCTTCATGAACTCAAGAAGGTCGGAAAATATTGTACTGTTCATCTGAGACTGCAAGTCCTTTAGGTAAAACAAAACGTAATTGACATCTTTTTTTCAGGGTTGACATTAACACTTTTTAAGGATCTATACAAGTTTACTTATTAATGTTTATTACATGCATGGCTTGTAGCACCTACAATGTTCGGTCTTAATAGGAAAATCTCAAGCCTCAGCCTTGTTGTATGCCGTATTTGTCACTCGGTCAATACCAAAGGGTCTCAGTTTGACATTTTCGCATTAAGACCTCACTCTTGGTTAATAAGTATGTGTAGTTCTAAAGTCATATTATTTCTTTCATTTCTACATTGATAAGTTAAACCTTTTTTCCATCTCAAGCCTTTCATTAATTTTCGTGTTACCTCAATCTCACTTTTCATAGAATCCCAACACTCTTTATAGTTTGTATATCTCTGTTTACGATGGGCTGCACTTTCTCCAGTAACCTCTGGAAAGTATTCCTCTGTTAAGAAAAAATTCAAGCTGTTACACAAGTGGCCCAGGCAAATGATAGGAGAGCATGGGATGTCTGTACCTGTAGTGCAAGGTTCAGTTGATATTTTAAGAAATTTAATTGATATCTTAAAACTCAACCTAAATTGTTCAAAATGAAGCTTTTCATTGCGTACCACTGGTCTAGATATTAGCAACTGATAGACATCAGAGTCGCAGCAAGATTATAACATTTTACATTTTATCTATTAACTTCTGACTATAAAAAATCTATAAGGATTCTTGCTCTGATTTGGCTCTTGCTTGTACAAAGTACGCACCTCATTCTCACTCCAGAAACACTGAGTGTTTCTTAGCCAAAGCGTAAGATGGTTAACCGTAACAACAGATATTTATATAAAAATTGGCTAAAGCTAAACACGCCGATATCAGTGAACATGATACTAAAGTGAGCTTCTAAAATTAACAAACCTGCCACTCTTTTTCTTGGAGAATGCGGCACCGATTTCTTGATTAGAAAGCAGCCCTAAAGTTTCAAACATTTAAGCACAGGTTAGAACAATTTCTAATTTAATTAAGTACCTAGAAATCTGAATTAAAGGGCTATAAACCTTGGAAACTGAGCTGGTTTCCTCCGCCATCTTTGGTACTTTAGTCGGTACTTCATGTATTTCCAATTTCGCGGGCGCGCGGGTGCTGGACTCCCAGATACATTCTCGTGCCCAGTGCTACTCGTCTTAAAAGAAGCGGCAGTCGGCAGCAGACGACTTGTAAAGTAAATAGGCTATTTCCGATTTGCGCTTTGCCTCTGTCTCAAGACGAAACGTGCAAAACCAGGCCACAAAACCATTGTTATGAAAACGCGTTCATCTGGAAGTTTATTTTCATGCAAATCAAAGTCAGTTTTGCATGAGGACTCGTTTTGAAACAGAGGTAACAGGCAACATTTCTCAAACTCATTTTAAAAGTGAAACGATCCGACTTTTTTTGTGGAACAATCTGACTGTACAGGGTCAGATCGTTCCAAGTCAGACCGTTCCACATTCCATACTCCCTATGAAAAAGCTCGTGCGCGCTTTGCGTGCCTATCACTAATCGCCGAAATTCAATCAAAGCTGAAATTGGTCACACAAACTAAATTAAAACAGCAGTTAAATTGGCGTAAAAAAAAATATCAAGGTCCAAAAGTGCAGTTTTTTCTTTTATAATCCAACTTTTAATCAGGGAACAAGTGTCGGTTGATGACGGGTTTGCTTGAGTGGACTTAACCAAGTTTTCTTCCGCAAGTTTCTAAGCAACTGATTGCACCCTGGAGTTATGTTACTTTTCCAAGAAAAGTCTCTACGGTGGATTTGCCAACAATGGTAGACTGTTATTCACAAATTCTCTTTGTTGAAATGCCCCGCCGAGTGAAACGACAAACAGTTTAAGTCATGGTTTATTGGCTGCCTGCGTGCTTTTACTCGTCAATTGAATTTAACCTTGACCCCAGGCTCTCTATCCTTTGCCTCTCGAGAAAATCTCTCGCCTCAACGACAAGGGAGGTAAAGCAGAAAGAACCTGGGATTGAGGTTGAGTTGAATTTTGACTCGCCCGACATTCGCCAAAATACGGCATACTTACATGTGCGACTTGAATTCACGCGCTTAAATAATCACTTGAAAATTAAGCGAATGTATCGACGCCTGCATGCGTCTATGGAATGCTTCCTTTACGGGTACCAGCTATCCATAAATTTTCTTCATTTCTTTCCTCGCCTTAATGAAATTACCCGTCAGTCGAAATCCAAAGAATTGTTCCATTTAAAACCCCGTCGAGATTCATTACAAGTCAGGAAGCTATGGTAACTAAGAATTTGTTGACGCAGTCGGTTCTCCCAATTGCCAATTATTCAATGCATAACAATCGCAAAAAAAAAAAAAATTCGGTGTGAGCGAAGAATATTTCTCACATTACATGTGAATTTTAATTGCCTATATAACGAAGTCTCAAGGGACACACCCATCACTCTGGTGTCGGTCATGTTGCATGTGTGCTAACAAGGCGAACCTGTACCTTTCGTCTATTGAGTTCCTTCAGGTAAATTCACAGTTTCTAACTGTCTCTCCCTTCTCTTGGTTGTTTATTCGTGTACTGATTTGCTGTCGTTTTTCGTCTCGTTTAGCTGTCTCTTTAATTATGGCACGTTTAACGTTTCGGCTCGGTGTTCATCAGTGACGCCCAAGAGACGCCATAATGAAAGCGCCGTTCAATAAGTAAGTTGATGAAATACTGCGGGTTTATTAACAATGAACAAGCTTTTTGGTTCGTAAGCAGTCCGTAAAGATTCAGTCCAGTTAAAATGTTTCTTACGAATATTTAATATTAAGCTTGTTTCAACCGCAAGTTATGCCTTTTCGCTCGTCATCAGTTGTAACCCTTCCGTTCCCGGTTCGGTGCGCTATGGTGTATATTCTCCCTTTTGAGTTCCCTAATTTTTTTCCAATTTATTTTTTAAGTTTTAAAATGACGCCAATAACTTCCATAGATTTTACGAAGGTTGTTCTGCAGGTTGAGAGAAAGTTTACCATCAATTCATTTATTTGCTGTCTAAACTTTATGTATAGCAAAGACTGAATAGTTTCCGTCCTGAATGACCATTGAAATTTATTACCCACGGACAAATATACCTAACTGTTACTAAATTATTGACGTTTTTCTTGTTCTTTTCCACAACATACCAGAGATAGGTCCAAGGAAATTGCATTCTCTTCGCGAGGCGTTCAGCACAAGGGTGGTCGACGCAGTCAGTCCATCCTAGCCGGCCTCTCCGTGATGGAAACAACTTCAATTTCAGATAAGTTTATCAAAGAATTTCACAGATTTGTAGTTTTTTGTCGATATTAGTGCCCAAGTCTTGTTGATAAACTCCCAATGTACAAAATCGTTAGTTATATTACTGCTAACCTTGAATGAATGAGCAGCTTACACTAAATTCAGTGAATTCAATGACACTTTGACGTGAAGTCAGGGAACTCCCAATGTACAAAATCGTTAGTTATATTACTGCTAACCTTGAATGAATGGGCAGCTTACACTAAATTCAGTGAATTCAATGACACTTTGACGTGAAGTATATATGAAAAAATTCATCTTTGAACTGCGGTTGTAGATGCGAGGATCATCCTTCACTTTCAATGACACTTTGAAAGTTGATTTACAGGATTAATTTCCTTTACGTCTTTGATTTACATTACAGGATATAAAATTGTACAGTTAATTCTTAAGGGTACATTCTTCTTCCACAGTTTTGCTCACTTAAAGTCGAAAGTCAAAATATCCCTCAGCTTTCACTTGAGCTACTGCTTTAGAAACAAGATAAAGTCACTGTAGCTTTGTGTTTGAAATGTTTTCTGATGGTATATCTTGACTGAAAATTCAGCTGAGCTTCATGATAAAAAATAATTCGATGGTTTATTGATGTTTCCTCTTTTTGCCAGATTAGACATCCTTTCAAAAGAAAGTGCCGCCATCACCTTGGATTGCAGCGTGTTGCTCTTGAAATCTGGCCCATTAGTTGACTATTGGAAACATCTCTTTTCAGATAAGTACTTCAAAGCTTTCATATTTCTCCTTCCATTTACAATTCCAGGATTTCAGGTAGCGAATGATCAAAATGTTTTGTCTTCTTGCAATATCCAAATATCAGGTCTTGACTGTACATTAATAGCGTGGTGAAAGAAGGGAATGTTTAACAGGCCCAACAAACTTCAACTGCAAAGGAACGAACAAAGATGCCAAGATTCCTGTTGAAAGTTGCTCAATTAAAGACGTAAGAAAAAAACCCCCCAGCTTTCACTTCAGCTATTGCTTTAGAAACAAGATAAAGTCACTGTAACTATGTGTTTATGATGTTTTCTGAAGATGGTATATGAATCCGGCTGAGTTTCATGATGAAAAATAATTTGATGGTTTATAATTGATGTCTCCTCATTTTTGCCAGGTTAGACATCTTTTCAAAAGAAAGTACCGCCATCATCTTGGATTGCAGTGTGTAGCTCTTGGAATCTGGTCCATTAGTTGACTATTGGAAACATCTCTTTTCAGATAAGTACTTCAAAGCTTTCTTATTTCACCTTCCATTTACATTTCTACGATTCAGGCAGGAGTGATCAAAATGTTGTGTCTTCTTGCAATACCCAAATATCAGGTCTACATGCATACCACGGTGAAAGAAGGGAATGGTTAGGAAGCCTAGCAAACCTCAATTGCAAAGGAACGAACGAAGATGCCAAGATTCATGTTGAAAGTTGCACAACTGTATTCAATCTTTAGTTTTGGGTTCACGCGCTAATCATAAATAAGGTCTTCTGCACGATACCAAACTTATTACCCACTGACCTCTCCAAAAAGGTTACTAAATTATCAACATTTTTCTCGTTCTTATTCACAAGATAACAAGTTCATCAACGAAATTGTAGTCTTTCCAAGAACTGATTATGTTCAGCTTTGGAGCCAGTCACCAGTTGTTGTTGACGTTGTCATTCCATCCTAACCGACCTCTTCGTGAGGGGAACAACTTCAATTTCAGATAATTTAATCACAGTGTTTGCACATTTTAAAATTTGTTGCCAATTCTGGTGTACGAGTACTTGCTGACAAGTGCATGAGTCTGTAACTGTTCATTACTGCTGCACTGCTTATAAATGCCTAGCTTACTCTCAGTTCAATGGTGCTTTGAAAGTGGATCCGAACCAAGCCTTTTCGTAAAAAGTCGACAAAACAAAGAAAGGCAGCTTACCTTATTGATGTTTCTTATTTCAAGGTTGAACAAAGACGTTTTGAAAAGAATGCTTACATTTGAGCGACGCCAGTTTTGGATTGCTCTTTGTTACTCTTGGACGCAAGCACAAGTTGACACTAGAAACATCTCATTTCAGGTAAGTCTACCGTCAGTTCATATAATATGGAGTGTCAAAGTCCAACTGACAGATTTTCTATTTATTATCAAAAATATAATTATATTATTGTGCTGTTTCTATCACGTATTGACACAGTATTGAAACCAGAGCTAAAATTGTTCGTAAAAGCCTGATTTGAGAGATTGAAAAATAGTTTAACTAAGCTTGATGAGGTCTCCTCTTTTTTCTCTGCAATTTGAGCACAGATGGTTCGAAAGAAAGTGCTTCCATTGTGGATTGCAGCGTGCAGCTCTTGAATCCTGGTGATTAGCCACTGGAAGAAGAACTTCGATCACTTCAGATAAGTCTATCATGTTTTTTTTCCTTTTTTGTTTTGTCGTTTACACCAACAGGTTTCATTCCAAGTGACCAAAATATTAAATCTCCTTACCATTTACACTGTCAATTAGCCAAATTTAATGATTTGAAATAAATGGATTAAATTTTTCTCATTAATGAAGAAAATGTTAACTATTTTTTTTATTTATTTATTAAGCTTCGGCCTACTATTACACATAAAGAAAAAGAAGAGGAAGAGGAAGCAAAAGAAAAAAGAAAAAAAAAACAAAAAAAAAGACTGCAAAACAAAATACAAAATGGCCAGGGGAGCCGCTACAGCTTAGCCAATTACAGCGGCCCCCTTAGATATAATTAAGAGACAAAATTATACAATATATATAAATCTAAATCTAGTATAGGGAGCTTAAAAGCAGC
>Ga0126339_10000069_pt1 | contig 36833 bp, 18 predicted proteins | sample OrbTmetagenome_2_FD_92532 | JGI IMG/M metagenome (GOLD analysis project Ga0126339, IMG submission 92532) | Coral microbial communities from Petempiche,Puerto Morelos, Mexico - Orbicella T R C metagenome | ecosystem: Host-associated > Invertebrates > Cnidaria > Coral | place: Petempiche,Puerto...
CAAGTAGAACCCGAGTCAAGCCTTGCGTTAGGTGGCCAAACTTCCTCGGAATTACAGCGAAACCCCGCCTTACGGCCACCCCGTTAATACGGTCACCTCAATATTACGGCCACTTTATTCTGGTCCGGACAAAAGCTCAGTTAGTAATTTTCTTATTTAAAGAACCCGGCCATCAACACGGCCAGATATTTGTGGCCCGTTGGTGTCCGGATTAACGGGGTCCCACTGTACACGCAAGTCGCAGAAAACCCCGCAGACATGTCCTGTATGATGATTTAATTGGCTAAAAGATTGCTATGACAACGAAAGGACGTCACTAAATTTGCATTGACTTGGGTTGGGTGGCCAAACGATGAAAAACTTGCGTCGACTTGCGTGCAAATTTGATCTCAACCAAAGTGAGCACAAGTCATGACAAGTCAACGCAAGTGCACGCAAGCCCCGGCCAAACGGAGTCGCAAGTAGACCCATGTTTTCAACTTGCGTCTACTTGCGAGTCCGTTTGGCCAGGGTTTTACACCAAAACAGACTGACGAAAGAAAACTAGGCAGACCTGAGCAGTCTGAAGAGCACACCATTAAGAGGACAATCCATTCAAGGTGCAAATATATATATTTTATTTTTTTTTCGTTTCTATATATTAAATTTCTCTTCAAACGACCTCCTCCAGCCGCGACCGAGGATTTCTAGAAAACTGTCTGGCGAATTATATAAAAATTTACAAAAATATATATCTATAAAACCTACCCCTTGAAAAGCTACATCTGCCGTTGTGTAGAGCACTACCGAGACGAAGCTACTATGCACCAGACTGACTGATAATAAGAGGAAACTTTGAACAGAAACCAATGTGAAAACTAACGAGACCTAAGACTTCTGATGCAAAATACCTCAATACTACGTTAAGTAGGAGTGAACTATAAACGGTGTCTAGTATAAAACGCCAAAGACTTGGATGACCACAAACGCTAGCATATTTTAAACACGCGACTTAATATTCGATGGAGCAAGTACCGTCTAGCTTAAAATGGGTTCCTTTCGAGCGCTCTGTCAGGTTGCTAGGCAACGTGGCTGCGCCATCTAACGAGAAGTCACTCATAAAGTGTTCGTGTGGTTTTCTAATGGGGTAGAAAAAATTGGGTGCGCATGGGGTCTTCACCGAAAATTAACGGTATTTGTTCCATTGAATGCAAAAGTGAAAAAAGCTGAAGACATTTTGGCGCGTTGCGGCCACTTATTAAAGCAACTGATAAGATCATTTAAATAAAGGACGAGGCCCCAAATGGCTGATAAAGTTTGTACACGCTATTAGCAAGAAAACACTTAAGATTAAAAATGAAGAAGGTAAGGAGTTTTAGAGCAAAGGATACGAAGCTGACTCAACAACAGCGGATCTTAAATTTTGTAATTTCAATGTCAAATTCTAATGAAAAAGAATCAAATTACACGCGTCAAAGACGAAACTGGTCTCGACAAACTTACAAGCGCTTTCGCCAATTTCCGTGCGTTAAAACAAAACCATTTTGAATGATTCTACACAACAATGGACGATTTTACTGTCTCACTAAAATCAAGATATTCGCAGAGCCATTTTAAAACAGTAATGATCCAATCAAAGCTCCGAGAAAAACTACGTGACTGGCACCAAACGCGGAAAATCACGCGAGAAAATCACATTCTTTTGACACGTGATTGGTTGAGACGACTGAGTCCTTTGATCTGATTGGCTAGCCCAAACTGCAGGAGTTTTATGAACCATTAGCAAGCTATACAAACGCGAAATCAAGGCGAAGAGTTCTAAGTTGGCCATAGGCCCTTACTCTAACTCCTTACGAAGTTGTAACATGGTATTAATAATTCTTACAAATTTGGCTATATATATTATATCCCTACGTCTTTCGTAACCTGTAGTTTATAAATAACAGCCATATTTATTTCTCTATGTAGTCGGAAAATTTACACTCTGGACTGGACTCCCGGTTAAAAGTCCCTTCAATATGGCAACGGAATGAACCCGACAAAGTTCAAAGTTCTAACAAACAAACGACGTCGAGGACACGCGCACGTTTGTTAAAATCACAAGTTGACCACGAAAATAGCACGTGACGTCGAGCTCAACGGGCAAAATAATACGATGCGATATAATCTGCGATTTTTTTTTCAAAACAAATATTTTTCTTCCAGTACGCGCGAGAGTCAAGGCAAGCTGAATATTCACATTTCAGAATTTCCCAAAAAGCAATGATGACTCAACATTCTTGGCTCGTACTGCCTTTATATGGTAAGTTTGAATCTTTTTTTTTTCTTTTGAAAAAACATTCGTCGCTAAAAGAGTAAAAATATATATACAAGGCTGAAACGATTACAAAATTTCAAAACCAAACGTTTTCGACCTACTACCACTGCCCTCTTTTTTTTTATCCGAAGGTGTTTCTTGCACTTGTTCATTCAAAGGGAGCTTTTATTTTGTCAATCCCCAGGCTCTATAGTGTCATTCGCAGCTGTCTCGTTGGGCCGTTGCTTGACGACATGAGAGACCAGAGGTTCTAATGCGAAGCCCTTAAATAATTACCTCGAGCGCGTACCCTGAAAGGGGTCAGTCGGTCTACACTTTTAACGGTCGGTCCAAAAAATTGAATCTGAATTTTTTTAAAAAAGTCTTGTATATGTATTTTTTTTTCATGTGACGTCATCGCCGCCATGATGGATGATATTAGCAAAAGGTGTCCAACTAATGTAGCTTCTTCTGTTGGTACATCCAACATGGCCGCCATACCTTTACCATTTGAATCTCTCGGGATTGGCGGCAAACCGTCCATATTTTGAAAATTATTATATCAAATCAGCTTTACACGCCCTAACAGCCATGAATCCCCAGGCACTGCCGCTTTAGTGTCTCTGGGATTATTCTGTCCTGTTTTTTTAAGGTTCTCGACATTTCAGCTTGTCGATTCAACAGTATTCACAGTTGATTCCCATTCGATTTGTAATATTTCTCTGCCATACCAGCTGACTTCAATTGGGTCATTAATTCATCACGTGACCCTCTGCGCATCTGTTCACGTGATAATCACTTCCGCGGTTGACATCACGTGATTTCAGCTTGTTATGGTTTGTCGGCTGGTCGAGCCTGAAAATTGCAAATTACAAAATTTTGTTAACTGTGATAAATATAATTTCACTATGAAACGGATGACGTTGTTTTCTCAGTTTCGTGCAAGCTTTTGGCCGAAAAATTGAAACGTGTTGCCTTCTCTTTCATAATTTCAAGTTTCAAAAAAGGCTGGTCTCTCGTAATTGTTAGGGAATGCTTACTCGAAGAGAACCGCGAAACCGATATCAAGACCTGACTATGAGGATTTTATGGTTAAGGTATTAGTTATTGACTAGCTCTGAGGTTAATACGGTTTTTACCTTGGAACTGACGAAATAGGATTAGTGACAATGGAAGCTATGCATGCTGCAAGCGGTTATAAAATAGCTAAAACCATGCAAGTCAACAGAACAGCTAATTTACCTTTAAGTTAAATAAATTAAATTAGATTTCCAGCTCCACTTCCTGCCAAAAGCCTTGATCAAAACAACGATTAGGTAGATATAACTCATCCAGTGTTGGACGCTCTCTCCTCGATGTTCTCGCTGGTGATGTTGTCGTTGTTGTTGTTGTTATATCAGATAATTCCAACGAAGTCCTGAAAGAAATGTTCACAGCAATGATGGACTGCATTAGTTGCTAGCAAGGAGCACGTAAGTGAGTCGTTTGTTAACGGGTTAAGATACTTGATTAAGCTTGCTGCTGCAAAAACTAATTCTGTCCTGTACTCGCCTTGACATCTAGTTGCTTTGAAACACCGTTTTTGAAATAAGTGTACAGTGCCCAGTGAGGTGTCTTGCATGGGACTACGTAAGAACATTTGTGATGCCTTGTTGTATTAATCGTCTTTTTTTATGAAGAAATAAGCTAAGAATAACGAAATGTTCATTACGTCATTAAGTGTTTCTGTTCGCGTAGCCTGATTTTAACTCCAAGGCGTTTTGACACTATAAAGTTCACGCGTGTAACGCGAGTTCACGAAAGCCTGCGTCTCACGCACGCGTCTTTCTATGTACATCATTTCTTGAGTTAACGCGTGCGAGAATCTGCCTAACCCCTTTTAAAACCTGGATCGTAGGTGAGAGGTAAAATTCGCGCACGAGAACGCGTGGAACAAATACAAGCGCGTAAACTCGACGTAAGGCGACCTAACCTCTGTATAGTTTAATCCGCTAAGTTAGCTAAGCTTTAGCTGCTTCTCCATCCTACTGTTAGATTGATTTTAACTATACCCTCAGCCCTTAATGCTATACCCATAATTAATCAGCCAATAAGAGTGTGAGGTCAAAAGATATTAGTGGAATTACTGTGGTGATTTATTACAATATAATGACGAAGGCATTTCCTTCTGTGTGTGGAGAACGGAAGATCAAACGTTGACAAGAGGCGATTTGCTTTGTCATATCAGGTATTTAAAAGGTTTAACCCCGCATCTGGTAGAGTCAAACCGCGGAGTTCTTAAGTTGATTAGTGTGGTTCTTACTTTGAAGTTGCTAGATGAAACAGTAGTGTGTGATCATTCAAATGAAAGCTATTGAGCAGTACGTTCGCATGATAGTATTGGTGTATCTTAAAAACGGAACCACATTGCTAGGCATTCATGAAGTTAACAAGTAAAGTGGCGCAATAAAATTGAAGCCTTTCTCACCTCGCATTTTCTTTGTGTGCCTTTCTTTCTTCCAGCTTTTCTTCTGCTGAATTTTCCTGCGTTTTATTTGTATTCTTTGCGTTCTGTTTCGAAGCCACGAAATTTCTAATTATGTCAGGATTGCCTGATCTTGCGCCCGCACAATGTTTAGGATCAGGGTCCTCAATGTCTATTTGTTTGGGATTGACTTGAGCCTGCGCTTCCACGGCTACTGCAGCGGCATCCTGTGCCGCGCGCCTGCGCTTTCTCCAATATCTCCAAACGACACCGCCGACGATTAGTGCTAACAGCACTAATACAGAGGCTAGAATCACAACTATCATTGTAGTCCGACTTTTGGGACCTGGCAACGAATAAAGAGCAAGAAATAAATTATGTGTCCGCGACAATAATGGATTGATTTTGCAGGACGATACTCTACTAATGACAGCAAACCAATAGGATATGACGATGGCTAAAAATAGCAAGGATCGAAGTGGATTGAAAATGAAAACACTTGACAACAAGTGGCTTGTGTTTCCAACTTCTGTTCGTATCCCTCTCAAATCTTGCAAAAATCTAAAGGCTTATCCAAACGCGTGCGACATTTCAACGCAACATTTTGCTCACCTTTTCCGTCGTGCATTTTTATCATAGTTGTTTTTATTATTGTAAGTTTACTTTTAATTGTAATTTAAGCTTTTTAAAATCATTGGAGGTTTACTTTTAATTGTAATTAATTAGCTTTTTAGCCTTTTTATTCCGTTTTTAATCTTGTCATGCGCATTTGAACATTTTATGAAATTTGCGCGTCATAAATGTTGTTATTATCATTATCATTATTATCATTATTATTATTATTATTATTATTATTATTATTATTATTTGCAAGATTGTCGTTGTTGCGATATGTTGCAGTGCGTTGGATGGCGCGAAAGGGTGGCGACGTGTTGAGCGTGACGGACATTGCTGCAATATATCGCGTTGAAATCTTGCGCACGTTTGGTCAGACCTTAAAGGAGCTCAGTCACGGTTTGCACATATTGAAAAGTTTAGCCTCAATTTTTCAAAATCGTTGTTTGTAATCCGTGTCAATCTTCTCCATCCTTAGCCATCCTTGTTCCTTTATGGTTTATCGTTATCTCTTTGGTGTTTTTCTACCTTATTTAATTGTTATTTTCAGGTTTCCCTCCATTTAAAGGTAATTTTGTTTGTGATCAAAATAACTCAAAATACTGTGACTGAGCTCCTTTAAGCGCAGCATAACGACTTCCAGTAGAACCTCACTATCTCGATCTTTGTCATCTCGACCTCCCCGCTATTTCAAGCTTAAATCATTTCCTCTTAATTTATTAATTTTCTATTGGTATCTCGAACCTTTTCCCCTTTCCCTTGAGGGTTCGAGATAGTGGCATTCAATTGTATCTTGCAGACCTTTGCAAGCTACTTCCCATGTGTAACTTCCATTCCATACAACAGTCAGAACATTTGTTACAGTTTTGGCAAATAAAACATCCGTCGATTGGAAAAAAAAATAAACAGATTAGAGATGTCAGGGAAGAGACTAACACGAAAAGAAAACGCAGGAGTCGCAATGACAGATAAAAATGTCATCTCACCTGTTCCTCTGCTATCGTTGTGGGATTGCTCTGTAAAGAAGAGAAAAGCTCAGTTAATATTCAGCCATATACGAAATGAGTAACCTTACTCATGAGAAATAGCGAAACATTGAATTATCTTAGCCACTGCATATAACTTTTAAACGCTAGAAGTTCGCTTACATCGTCAACACTGAAAGTATTGCCACGAAACACTTTCCTATACTTCATAGACATTCACGCATTCGTTTAAATATAGGTTGTTTTAAATTCACCACAGAAGGTACTGGTGCGACAAAGCAAGATAACTTGCTAAACTTGTCCTGCTAAAACGTCTAATGGGTTCGCGCGGCACATCTGCGGTCAAAATGCGGTTTAACTGCGGAAAAACTCGATAAGCTACGATACAACCGCATATGGACTCATTTTACTAAAACCTCTTTTGAGTGCGCGCGGCTCCTCTATGGTTCAAATGCGGTTTAATTGCGGTAAAACAATAACTGCAAATGTTTCAAATATTTACCAACAGTAGTGTTTGCAACGGGATTCGTTGTCGTCGTATTATAGTCATCAACGGTTGCATTTGTTTTACTTGGACGCGTAGTCCCGGGTGTAGTTGCGGGACCTGTCGGGATTACTTTTTCGCAGCTGTCTCCGGTAAATCCCTCTGAACAAAGGCACGTGTACCCACGGGGTCCATGAATGCAAGACCCGCCGTTTTTGCATGCACCAGGTACACATTCGGGATAGCACTGTTTCCCGCCGAATCCCTCGGGACACGAACAGTTGTAATCTCCTATTAGATCCTAAAGAAAGACGTGAAAATGTAAAAAATCAGATCCGTGAATGAGGGATTCACGCGTTGATAAGATTTGTCTATAAATTCTTTGAGGTGAATCTCTTACCGTACACGTTCCTCCGTGTAAGCACGGGTTGCTTGAACATTCGTCTATTTCTGAAAGACAAAAAAGACAAATGCGCCATTAAATAACCAATAGAAAATTCAGCTTGATTTGTTGTAAAATGATAGCAGGAATTAACCCGTTGCAAACCTGGGCCGGGTTGCTTAAAAGCTGGTTAACGCTAACCCAAGACTAAAGCTAACCGAAGTTTTAATTTTCCTTGTATAAAAATATATTTCACTTCTAAGGGGTTTGGGTTAGGGTTATCACTAAAGCTGAAAAACTGAAGGACAAAATGTCTAAACAGAAAAACCTCACCGAAAAGTTACAAAACTGAAATCAAAATTAGTACATTGGTAACACTTTATTTCGTACCATGTTTGCGCGCTTTTTAAGTAACCTCTTTAAACAGCTCACCTTGGTCACAGTTTTGTCCAGTGTAGCCGTCTTTGCAGGCACAGGAATACCCCCCCGCACCAATATTTGTGCACGTAGCCCCATTCTTACAAGGTTTTCGTCGGGTGCAATATTCCAAATCTGAAAGAAACACGGAGAGCAGAGATCTCAGTGGTTTGAGTCACAGCGTATAACGCTAATTCCTTCAAACAGGTCGCTAAATTAGTTAAACGTACACAGCTATGCGTTTCATACGTCAAAAAAAAAAAACAAAAACAAAAAAAACAAATGAACACTGGAAGAAAAAACATAAAACTAGTGGCAAAGATGGGAAACATCAGAATGGTGCTAAGCGCGGGAAAATATAATACCTTTAGAAAGCGCGGGAAAAGTCGAGACGACTGGGCTTGTGATTAGTCAAAAGTACAACAGCTTCGCTCTGATTGGTTAGAGAATCTTACCTCGATCGCAAAGAAATCCGCCCCAGCCGTTAATACAATGACATTCCCATGGCTTGTCACAAGTACCATGAAGGCATCCAGGGTACACTTCACACTCCGTGCAGTTTGAACCTTGCCATCCAGATTGACATCTGCAAACAGGAGCAACACATGTTGAATGTTAGTTTCTTCTGAAGAGCCCCTGTTTTCATCTCGAAGAAAACGAAGCAATATATTTTCGCCCACACTAGTGCTTTCCTTTTGTTTTCACCTGTCCACACTAATGCGTTTTCATTCGAAAACTCACGCTTTTTGAGGCGTTTTCGCCTGTCGTCCGCACGAAAACGCCTGAAAACGCTAAGTGAAGCGACAGTATATGACGCTTACTTCGTCACCGTTTTCAGAAGCCTCCGTTTTCACCCCTCCACACAAGAAATGGGGCGTTTTCAATATACTCCGCTTTTGAAACCGTTTTCGAAAGTCTCCGTTTTCATCAGCGTTTTCGGGCGTTTTAGTGTGGACAATAGGAGAAAACGCATCAAAACGTATCCGTTTTCACACAAAAACGCATTAGAGTGGACAAGGCCTAAGAATCAAGAATAGCTGTAACGATCCAAGGTAGTGTGTCGTTATTCTACCGCTAATGCACAAGATAACTCGTGGCAACTTGTGCACAAGGCTGTAAAGTCAACAAAGAAAGGCACAGAAACATTGTCTTACTTGCAATGGTTAGGCTTAATGCAAGATCCGTGCGAGGTGTCACATCCCTCGCAAATTGCTGAAAGAACAACAGAAGAATATGATCTGTTACTAACAACACAGAAAACACTTCTGGTACTGCTAGAAAGGCTACGCAACCATGGGACGAGATGGGGGTGATAAAGCAAGGGACAATGCCACAATGGTGCTTGTGGGAGGGGAGGGAGTGAAGAATGAGGGACTCTGATAACATAATATTTAGCGAAATAGTAGAGTTCTTCTTAAAGTAGGTTTAGAGGCAATTATCAGGAGAAGTCATGTTTTGCGATGCAGAAAATTAGTTTATAATACAAGAAAACTCAAAATAATATTCCACGGTAGAAAGACAAAAAAGAACTAATAATAGACAAAAAGAAGAAAGGGCAGTTAAGATATAGAGGATTAAGTGGAATTACAGAAGAAATTGAGAATTTAGACTAAATTTTTCATGGTGCGCTATCCGTCCGGAGAATGGGCTCGGGCTCGATCGATTATCACCGACGATCTACGAAGCCGTACGAACCTTAAACAAAATGCCGAGCCAGAAACGTTTTGATGTTTATCTCCTCGCACGTAGCTCACGTTTCAACCTTGTCACGCGCTCCCGCCAGCTGCAGAAAACAACCTCCTTAACACCTGCTGATGCTAAACGTTAAACAAATTGCAGCTTTCAAAAAGAGGTCTTGTACAACCAAAGGCCATATATAAAGATCTCTGTACTGGCAGATAAGGGCAAACAGCGGGAGACCTGTCCACTGTAAGCGCAACGTCGCGAATCGAGAGCACGCAAGTTAGATTATGAATCAACAATAAACAATAAGCTTGTCGTGCTCCTTCACACATAAGTGATCATCAGGGGCGACCTTAAACAATACATACGAAGCCGGCTGAAAACATTCAAATATTGTTGATTTTACGGTCTACTGATGTTCCGTGTTTGGGTTCCACACTTCGCTGAGCAACGTGAGAGCGCATACTAATCACAGTTCTCAGGCGAATTGAAACTAACTCAACGAATATTTCCCACAATGTAAAACATTTTTGGCACATGCTAGAAACGACCAGCTGTCCTAACATTTACGTAACGCGACCGTTAAATTGTCTCCTTCGCCTGCAGGTATTCGACAGCGATGTCGCATATCCATCACAGGTTTTCTATGAAGTTAAGCTCGCTATTGTTGCTTTACAATCAACGTTTAGGAAAGATAAAAGTGCAACCATAAACAAGTGATAATTCACCTGGCTTAATCAGTAGAGACGCGGCGATTAGATAGCAAAAGGGATCTTTATATGGCTAAAGGCCAAACATCTTATCGCCGAGGAAAAAGAAGAGTTACAGGGCAAAACACTCTGCACGGAAACTATCGACGAAAACAAACGAAGTCGTTGATACAAAGTTCACCTTGCGAACCTTCTAAAAGCGCAAAATGGTAACGCTATTGTAAAATCATGACACTGAACATTTTCCAATCCACCTACAAGACTACCTAAAAAGTCCATGTTTGGAAACCGTTTATAGCTGTGAAATTTCTCCTGTTGCAATTCTTTGTGTCACAGAGACGTTTAGTGGAGACCTCAAACGCAATTGCGCATGATCCAATTTTGGCCGCGTGGGAACGGTACGGTGTTGTGCTGAACTGAAAGGGGCTTTTTATACAAACCATCAAAGAAAGTAGTTTAAAAAAATATAGAAAGAAAATAGTTATTAGGAGAGGCGGTTTAGAGTGGTGCGCAGTAAGTTCAGTACAAAATCGCGAATTGTCGGTCTTCGTTCGCAAGCTAGGGACGTTCAAGTGATAGCTTTCTTGAGAACTCAGGGCTAGCCAGTTCTCTAAAAGGCAGCTCGACACTTTCCTTTCAGTTTTAACAACGCCTTGATACAAAACGCATTAATTGATTAGTTGTTCCACTCAAGTGATGTTTATCGTTTTAAGCAGAAGAAAAAGTTGACAATGAGTTTTCGATAGCAAAGCACAGGGAGCAAGTAACTCTTCTGACTTCTCTGCTTTTATTGTACCGTTTTTTTTCTTTTCTCTTAGAGCGGTTTTCAATCGAGTGCCGTAAAACCGAAACCAAACCAGTTATTTACCAATAAGACTATTTCAGCCAGTAATTGCCTGATAACTTTCGACACTGAAATAAAAACCGTTCTAAACAGCTCTTCAACATTGTTGAATAAAAGCAACAGCCAGCAATTGTGCTTCATTTGTTCAGGCTAAAATTGTAAATCGAGATCTCCGTCAGCCTTGAATGAACCATCCCGAACTATTTTAAACTCTGTACCAGCGGGCAAGAAGGTTGCTTGAATCCAGCGCTACCTCGACTCCGGCCTCACATAATTTTTACACCTGGCAAATAGTATGATACTGCACCGAGCTCTTAAAAGTCCATTTACTATCAGGTACTGTAGGTTATTTCAGAAAACACGTCAAGACACAGAGAACCATGGCAAAAGCTACGTCACGGTTTGCGCATCTTCAAAAGTTTAGCCTAAATTGTTCAAGTTCACCGCTTGTAATCCGCGTTAATCTTCTCCATCCTTGACCATCCCTGTTCCTTTATGGTTTATTATTATCTATTTGGTGTTTTTCTACCTTAGTAAAATACTATTGTCAGGTTTTCTTCAATTTAAAGGTGTTTTTGTTATGCACGTGACCAACATAACTCAAAATACAGTGGCTGTGCTCCTTTAAATAAGTCAACGGTACCTTTATCGCAGTAATTTCCTCTCCATCCTGGTAAACAGACCCTCGTGCCGTTGCTGTCACAGGTGTGATGGCCGAGCTGATCATCTCGCGGAATACAGATCTTGGAACACGTGTCTCCATAATAATTCTGCTGGCATATCACTCTGTACGAGAACGTTATATTGGCCACTTCACCCACGTGGCTGACATTATGCCAGTGCGGACCGGGCAATAGGGACTGTCTTTGAACAACAACTTGTTCAATTAGCACTGACGAGTTAACTCCTGAAAGAGATGAACAACAAAGTGATGTAGCTAGAGCGGTTGTCGGCTACTGACTGAGTACAACAAACCAATCAAAACTCGAGATATGTTTACTTGTGACAAGTGGAACCAATGGCTAGTTAGCGCGGGAAAAGTTGTGCAGAGCAGAGGGGATTATAGCACTTGATTGGTTGAAAAGACAGCACCAACGCTGGATTGGTTGAGAGCAAGTTGCGCAATTATAGCTTAGCAAACGTCGTAAAGCCAACGCTTAATTATTGTAATAGTGAGATTCGGGAAGACCGCCGTTCCCGTTTAACAGTTGTACCACAGAGTATAACGCAATACAAAGAGATTAGCAACGGCACCTACAGTGCGTGCAAACGAGCGGGTGAAAAATAGCCACCCAGCATGCCTAAAAGGGATTGAGATCAAGTCAGCTTGAAATTTGTCAAACACGATTGTAATCGCACTTACAAGGTTACATTCGTTTCTAATTAGCAGCGGAAACTCGATAATACGAAGTGCCCATTATTTGGCCAGATTTCTCGTGGAAAATGATCACTGGCGCCTTTGAATTGACGCCAGCCCCTAATCGAGTATTAAGAGACAGCATAATGAGGAAAGAAAGCTAGATTGCCACACGGGTCCTGGAAGAAACAGGTCTCGCTGCTTGACTGAGAGGTGCAGGCCGGAAAACAAAGTTGAACTAGTACAGGCTAAGTTTACCAGTTCTGCTAAAATGGCATTTTATTGAGGTCCACTAATGTCGTTTCAGGTCTGGAGAATGAATGCTAATCGCTTGAAAACTAACTCATTCCAGATGATAAGGGAGACGAAGAACTTTTGCTCCCCGAGCTATCAGCATCCATACACAAACTGCCAAGCTTGCACAATACGGATTCAATCTAAAACATATTATCGCATTAAAGCGAGTAATTGCGGGTACGGAATAAAGAAACACAACACTATTCATGTGGTAAAATCGTGTGCGTGCACAAACACTTTGAAACTCAGTGGGCGTGATGCTTTCTCATGGCAGCTGAATAAATATGTTCACACAGAACCAGAGGCAAAAATTCGACAATTGATTTAACAAGCTACGGGAATACAGTTAATACAAACATTACGCGCACATGTTAGGTGACACAACTAACTTGATCGACCTGTCTTCCGGTTTTTGATTGTGTTGTGCAAACACAATAGAAACAATCGTTTCACAAAGTATCTACTTTAGTCATAACTTCCTCCTGCTAGGAAACTTGGCGCCAGAAACATCGTTTCACCAGAGACACTACCACGACGGTTTCTTTTTCAAAAACGCGACTAGGGTTTAAAGAAAACGGATCAAAACGTACAGCTTGAAAAAGTGGATAAAATTCATGGAAACTGCCACTTCAACAATGAGTAATTGTCTTCTTGCCTTGCATTATATAGACAGGAACCATTATTCAAGGCCATGCCCGAGCAAATTTCTGAACGAGACGGGCTTGCTAAACCACCATTCATTTATAAGAATGGTATTTGCCTTGGCTATATGAACTATCGCCGCGACCGAAAAGAATATCTCATATTTAGCAGTGTTCCCAAATTCGACGACTGTAGCAAGTGAATTTCTAGTGATATTTGTTTGGGGGAATCTGCCTCCCACCGTTTAAGCGTTTACAAACATTAAGCACTCAAATGTCAAATAATTCGACATCTTCCCCGGCATAAAGTTGAAGTACGGAAGGAACTAACTTCACAAAGAATAAGTTTTTAAGTGTGTAAATCTAGATTGATTTCGCGTTGACACGCTGTTCGGTGTGCAGAGCAATTCGATCCGTTGAGGCGCCAAAGAAATTTAAACTATTATAACTTATAATTGCCTTTTTCCTGAGCTGGAACAAACTTCACAAAGAATAGGCTTTAAGTATCTAAACCTAGATTGATTTCGCGTAGACACGCTGCTCGGTGAAAAGAGCAATTCGATCCGTTGAGGCGCCAAAGAAATTGAAATCTCTTAAAACCTATAATTGCCTTTTTCCTGAGCTGGATAATACTCTAAAGCTCCATTTAAGGCTATCGAGTTAAGCTGTATAACCCAGTCCTGTCTGAACAATTATCTTAGAAATTCTAGACTATCGGATCACTAGTTCACGTCTTAAAACGGAAATGTAACAGAGAAAGAGGTTAACCATGCCAAGTAAATGGCGTTAGGATAGAGTAATGAATGATAGCCAATGAAGAAAAGTCCCTAATTGCCCACTCTAAAAAACAAGGCTGCGTTTAGTCGATGGAAATTCCTCAAAGTTGAAGCCCAGAACGAAAAATCGGGGTTAAGGAGGGCAGCGAGTTTCACCTATCTCTCACAAACTTGTCTGTTAACTGAAGTGCTTGTTTACAATGGCAGCGTTATCCTCTGAAAAATGAACACTTGTCCAGCTCCCAGCCTTCACTTAACAACGCACACGGACAACTAAGCGTGCCCCGAAAATAGCAAACGAACTAACAACGAATCGGTTCCATTCTGGAGGCTTGTCCAAGCTAAAGCCCAATATTTTGATGGAAGATAAGATAACGAGGCAATAGCGAGGATTAACCTTATCGATTCGGAGATACGGTGAGGCAATGTACGCCCCGCCAAACAGTACAACAATGCGATGACACAAAAGGTTATCAATACATTACGTCTCATTTGACTCCTCAAACGCTGCGGTTCTTTGTTTCTCTTTGCGATCACGGGCTTAAAGCTGTTTGTCCAGGTATCATTATCTCGCCATTATCGCGATGCGACGTGGGGCGATCATACGGGTTAAGAAAGCTAAGTGTGGATTTTTTTATAAAATTGATAATCCCAAGGAATTTTCTTTGCTAATACAAGATACATTTGAATGTTCAAAAGAAGGCATTTACCCACACATCAAGGCTAACTTGGGGGTAAAGTTCGCGTGTTTAGCATGCGAATTAAGTCAACACTGGCTAAATTAGATAAACAACTATTCGACGCGGGTTTCATCAAAAAACAAATGTTATCGTACCATTTTTTTACGCTCAACCCGTGTGATTTTCAGAAGACCATCGGAGTGTACTTGACCGCCAATGGCGTTTTTCTTTTTAAAATTGTTAGCTTTACCTAAGGACAGGCAAGAATTCAAGCCAAAAAACCGGGCGCTCACGTTCTATTTTTTGGGACAACTCCCCCCTTTCTGTATCTGTTATCTACACATCTCCTAAAATGAAATAGTATTCCAGTCGTCGAAAGCGCTAGTTTATTATTTGATGTTCTGAGTAAGTGTAAGCGGTCTATAATGATCACACCGCTCATGAAATCTGGCTGCTAGAGATAACCTCTCGCGTGCCGATGTGACCCTTCTTAAGGGATGGGACACAAATTTATTTTAATCCACGCAGTCATCAAAACGTCTAGTAGCACTATAAGGTTATCGCGGATCCATCATTCCCGCATGATAAACACTTTTATTAGCCTCACTAAACGACATACCAGAACTGTTTTAGTTCGAAATTCCAAGATTCAACGCAAGGACCAGTCTGCTGTCAAGAAACTTCGCGATTAATCTTTAATTAAAGTTTGGTACACTAAAATAAGAAACTGTATCTTACCTTTATGTTTTGCAGCCACGACGAGAGAGAATGACCCCTAAAAAAGTGAAAACACCGAGAATAATTAGTAGAGATATAATATGCATCACACCTTCATTCTACACGCGCGCGGAATAGGGAATCATGCTTGCACGGGTTTAGACAAAACAGGCTGAAGACGACGTGTAATACGATCAAACGCTCTGGATTTCGGTAAATAACTTTAGAAGCTGGCACTCAAATTCACTTTACAGCTAAATCGCGAGGCTTATTCCTGAAGAACTGTGGCACGTGCCTGAATAATTATCAATCAAGTAGCAAGTCATATATTTACACCAATATGGAAATAACTCTTTGCTTGCGTAATGCGAGAGAACGTTTCTGAAGAAGTATGCGAACAAGTTCAAGCGCCTTAGAATCGTGGTGGGAAAAAACAAATGCTCGCCAAAACTACACTTGAACGGTTTGGTGCCAACATGGCAGTCACGACACATGGAGCAAAATTTGTCATCGATATAACTTGATCTTTCACTTCGCTTATAGACTCGCTGAACATTATCACTTTAAATTTTTATCATAACAGAAAATTTAAAAATAGCACAAAAATATTGGTTTTCGTGCCGTTTGAGCAATATTTGAGAACCGCGCGGTGACAATGTCAAACGTTTTTTTTTCTCCTTTTTTTTTTCTTTCTCTCCGAAACAAAGCAGTTTCTCTGTTTCCTAGGAAATGAGCTTCGAAGGATCGAAGTCTTAGATTCAAGTTTTAGATTTCACGCAGCCAGTTACGATCCACTTTTGTATCTGATATCCAAAACTGACGAGAAGTCATAGTTTCGCAGGTCATTTTCTCAATATATAATGATTTCATTTCCTCGCCAGTTCCTCGACTGCCAGACGACAAGTTTATTATCCTTCCGTTTGTCAAAACGGAATCGTACATCGAGTCAAGTTCCGCCATCTAATTTGATTCAAAGATCGACAAAAACAGACATTTACGATCCCGCGCGAGTTACACCTTGACAAGACCGGTGGTCCAGTCGCCTCTATTGCATTTCATCGCCTTCACTCGTTTATCGCTTCGAGCCTTGTGCTATCTGTGATAAAAAAAAAACGCAAATCAACACGCCACAGACGTTTTTGGTTCGTGAATTGAGAGAGCGACACCGTAGCTATTTCATTTTCCAATAGGAACACCTTGTTCTTGTGCGTTCACAAACTCGGTATTCACAAAAATAGAATGAAAACGTCTTAACGTGAGACACATGTTAAGTGATACTTAAGAATCGCGCGAACTTCGAAACTGAAATTTCCCACACAAGATCGAAACCCTCTATCATATCAGTCGACGGAACGGAAATAGGTCTAAGTATATTGTGTTGCATTAAATGGTTTCAAGCAGGAAAAGAAGATGGAAAACTACTGACACCGTTGATCAAAATCTCAAAATAGTGTCATTGCTCCAAATTTCGTTCCGGAAGGGTGCAGCAGGTTCAAAAGCAGTATGACCAAATGATATTTTTACATGTACTTCAACTGTGTCAAATTATGTAAAATCACGTTTTGTTCCGGAGGCCATTGGAAATGCTAAGTTTAGTCTTACCGGCCATGACAAACTGTCCGGCCATGGGATCTGCAGCAGACTGTTGGACGGGATTGCAAACGAACTGTTTCCCAGTACGTCCGAGTTCTTCTGACCGAAGATACAGGAGGTGGTATCGGCCAGAGGCCTGACACAGACTCTGAAGAACGTGCTGCAGGAGGAAGAGCAGTTCCCTCCTACCTCTTGACCACTACAGCACGCCATCTGCTCGGTTCTTTGTCCAGGATTCGCATAGTCCAAGAATCGGACTTCAAACATTCCTGTTGCCCGAGTCTGAAAATATGACAGAAATAAAATTAAAGCGGGAAATAAGAGGCTGTCTATATATTCCCCAAAACTGGTCGAGTGAAGCTATCAAAAAAACCGATCAGTCCTTCTAGAAGACCCTGATTGAGATTTAGCACAGCAATTGCAGAAAAGTGGGGAACAAAATGGCGCTAGCTCATAAAATAAGCGTACTTTTTTCGCGGGTCTAAATTTATTCATTCTATTCGTTAAATTTGAATAGTAAAACATAATCCCGAGTCAAAGGTTAACAACGAGGCAATCCTTTTAGTTTTAGCGTAAAATAAAGGTGGAAACTGAAGAGGACTTTACAACGGAGTTTATCCCGCTAAGAATTTTTGCGTCTTCTTCAGTCTTTCTGCCGTGTTAACAAGTGTTGATTGAAGTACGCGAGTCGCCTTATTAGAAAACAAAAACAGCCACAAAAAGAAAACAAAAACAGAAAGCTTTTACACTAAAAGGAATTTTTTTCCTGTGTAGCTAAGTAAGTCAATAACTCGAGATAATCACTACAGTTGCATGCTTTATAAAGCACATTAACTGATAAGACAGTAGATACAGCACCTATTCTAGGTTGAACATGCCTTGAAAACAATAACTTTTTACTAATCTTGTATATTTGCTTGTCCGCCTGGGTGACGTCAGGTTTTATTTAAATAAAAATTTGTACTTCAAAAACAGGAAATTCCAAATACAAACGAAATATCCGCCAAATGGAAAAAGTTCGCGTCGATCGCGCGCGAGCCTCCAACAGCGCGCGCTGCTGTTTTCCATTCTTTAGTGAAGTACGTTTTTAGAGAAATCACTGCTTGAAGTTCTTTAAGGGTTTTGCGAGGGTTGCTCTAAACACGACCCAAAAGAAAAATAAAAGGGTCATAGAGTGGTTTTTAGAGGGTTGAGGTAGATAAAAATCTTGCTGTCGATAAAAGGTGCGAAAAATGACTGGATAGGCTAATTTATGAGAAAGATATCTCAAAGTTGTAGATCTATTGATTTCTAATTCGTTGATCTATTCATCTCGACAATCCGAGCTTGACCGCGAATTAAGAACAGCTATGATTAAAAAATTACGCAAACATCCCAACAAAACCGCTATTAATGTCAAGTGAAATGGAACGGGAGTCTTAAATGAAGGCTTGACAATAATATAAAATGGTATATTACTCACGTGAGGCAGCGTCGCAGCCAAAAGTAAAATCACAAGTACTCCAAGGTTTGGGCGCTGTATTCCTTTCAAAAATGCGGCCAGTGAATGCCGAATGAAGTATCTCAAATGCATGAGTTTCGTGCCCAACTCATTAAAGTGTAATCTTCACGGAGTGTGGTAAAACCCACTCGAGTCCTCGGTGTGATGGTCGTGCGTCGTTTCTCTCAAGGCTCAGCCTGAAAGAGCATGCAGATAATTGCGATTAAATTTTGGTTACGTGAATATGAGCTTCCTTAACGGACCAGTTGTCAATTGTCATCATCTGTTAAACTGGGAAGCGGAAGACAATCTTTAAGATCTCCACCAGCTCGGATCGTCAAGCCAGATTGAAAGTCAGATGCGTAACGCAACGCAAGGCGCGAGGTGTTTTCACGGGCTCGCGCTGATACGTTTTTCACGGCTGCTTGATTTGAAAGGTACACAAAGTGTTATCGCAGACGAACCCTGTGGGTTTGACGTATTGATTTGGAGAATAACAGCCAACTCTTTCGGGACCTCTTTCAAAGTGCTTCACTTGCGCTTGAGACGGACTTGGCAACTGAAGACAATGGTTTCACTAAATCAAGTCAAAGGCCGATGATTATTGCGTAGAAATTCAACCCCCGGGATCACAGATGGCCCTCTCGCTACAGCAATCGAGTGAGGGACGTGTATGGGCTTGTCCACGCAACAAAGCATACCAACGGAAAAATAACAAAAATATATCAACTACAACACGATTTCTACCTCATGAAAGCGAGAACCATTGAAATCTGACTGTTTCGTCGATATGTCGCGCTTATGTGTCCTCAAATGTTTCAATTATCGCACCATCGCGGTAATATTATCGCTGATTTTTCGTTATTTCTACTAATACAGGAAACCTCACACAATGGACTGCGTTTGATGAAACGAAATTTCTACGCTGATTTCACTCGGAAATGCCAAAAACCCTACCAGGCTAAAAAATCGATTCAATTAAATTGGTCGTCCTTTCTGTGCGCCACTGTTTCCTCTGCGGCGAGAACGAATACGCAAGATAACTCGAGATACCAGATAAAAACACTGCAGGGCTACGTTTGTAAGACGCGCGCGTGAGAAAGAGCTGACCTGGCGCTACTCACCGAATTCGCCGCCGTGTACGATCAGAGAATTTCTTTAAATTCAAAGCCGCAGTCTGGTAACCACAACAGTGAAAACAGCCGAGCAAGTCCATTAGTCATTCATTGAGCTTAGTCCTGTACAGGTTCAAATCTAGACCTGATAAGGTGGCAGCCCAGACTGTTGTCAAGTCACCGGTGATGCAAGAGATACAGGTAGGTACACAGCATAGCAGCGTAATCATGCGTACATATGGGTGGGGGGACTCCCCGTGAATTCTTTAGGGAACAATTCCCGTCACTGTTCATTTCTGGAGTGGTCTCTTAATAGCTGGGAATTTTTTTTTCGATGAGGCAGCGAAGCGCGACTTCTTCACACGATCGGTTTGTTTATGTCCTTTGTTACCAACAGGAAACAAAAACTGATAAAGAAAGATTCCGAAAGACGAGAGGGCACAAAAGGTGTCTTTTATTGTCGCTAATCTTGTTCTTTAGTTTCGTTTTCTAAACAATGTTTTAAGCCTAATACGAGGATTACAATGTCGTGTGAAACTTATCCGAAGTTTACGCTCACTCACCTCGCTCCGAAACGTTACGTGCAAGGTTCCACTGCCTCACAAACAAATCACTTTGATTTCTGTGCAAGAAATCTGCGACAAGGCACACCGTAGCCGACCCGAGGGCCGAGTGAGTGAGTTGCCTTGCTAATCTTTTGATTGTCACGGGTGATAAATCGATGAGTGAGTTAAATCTGCAGCCACAAATGGATACTTAGCACGGCCGAACGGCGTCAATAACACACAGCTCGCCTTACAACGCCGTTTTACATTCCGTACGCACAATCGTCTTGTAGTTGCACAATAAATAAAAGCACGAATTAGCAGACGAGGCAGAATGGAGTCAAGCAGATATCTATGTACAGGTCAGCGAATAGTTTTCGCGTTACCCGCCAGTCTATTTTGGGATCATTACCTAAGTGACTGCGTGGGATTCCATGTTAATTCTTTCTCCCATGCACTCGCTCAAGCGGGTCACCGTCATGTGCTTTCTGTCTCGTAAGAGTTGAGCGACCGCGCGAGGACTTTGATCAGTGTCTTGAGGTTTTCCTACTGATAGAGACCACCCGCGAACTGTGGGCAAATTTCGGACCAAACAGCGGTGCTTTTACGTGGACAGTCAAGCACACGCATTACAAAATCGACCGAACAAAACCGTGGCCTGCACAGAAGTGGATTAAAAAAATCTCTGACAAACCAAGATAAGCAGCTGCAATCGATTGGTTGTTCTGTTCTTAGAACAATACCAACATCCGTGACCTTTCGACTTGGGTTTTCCCAGTCTGATCCTTGTTTCCTGTAGTTTGGAACAGAAACCGCAACAACGAGCCTCTAAATCGTCAGATATGCTTCCAAAGCAAATATTTTTGCAATTCAAATAATCTAGCGTAAGCGAGCAATTAGGAATCGAAGGTAATTAAAACAAACATAACGCCAACGTCTACAGCCTGATTCCGGTCGCTATCGGCTTCTAATTGGTCAACAGCGCGTCGCAGTGTTAAGATTTTAAAAACAGGCCGTGACGTTCTAAGACCACCCTGGAGGGTGCACGCGCCAATAAATTGACCATTCTTGACAAGCCCGGGGTGTTAAGAGATATGCACAGCTCCGGAGGGGAAGTGATACGTATTACGATCGCTATGCATTGCTGTTGCGGAATTTTCAAGATGGCGGCTTTCGTTCTTAATTCTTTCGAGCTCCGTTCGTTTCGCGTCTTGAGAACGCCTGTAAAGAACACTGGCATTTTTGAACTAGCTATGTAGAAGCTCTAGCAATGCACCACTCTTCTCAAGAAAAGAGAGTGTAAAGTTGCAAATGTAAACCTGTAAATTCGCTTTGTGACCGGGATTACACGGTTGAGCTTGGAGGAAGTTTGTTTATCGGTGATATGTTTGTTCGTTTGTTTTGTTTATAAGATCATGTCGCGTTGCCGTAAATAAAAGTGGATTTACTCTTACTGTTTTTTCCTGTGTATGAATAAATAAACAATTTCTCTAGGGAAAAATGAGTAATTAAAACACACGTGTGCGAAACTAAGTAGTCCTATTACCCGGCGGCTATGGTTTAATAAGCCACGAGTAGCAATTATTCAATTCACTTCTTTTGCTTTGTTTGTATAACAAAGAAAATACTTGAACTTCTGCCAGTTTTGACAGAGATGTTTCCAGTTTCGTAAACCCTCGGCTAAAATCCCACAGAAAGGAATACTGTCAGGTCTACACGCGAAATACTGACTAAGGTATACAGAATACAAAAGAGTGTGACAAAAGAAGTTAGTCTTATGTTCGAATTTCACAGCGCAATATTTCCTTCAGGAAAACAGTATCGAGAGGAAACTGAACAGCTCCACCCCGCTCCAGCCCCCTAAATCAACACGTACCAACCCCCACGGAACAACGAGACAGAAATAGATACAAGTGTTTGTAAACAGTTGACCGAGATTTCTAATGAAACACCTATCGATGCAATAATCTTAAGTATACTCAGAATTTTACTTAAACTATGGCACTTAGGATTGACGCACGTTTTCCGATAGGAAAGCGTATTTATAAACGATTGCAATGTATTTTGATAGCTCCGAATGGAATCTGGCCTACGCCCCCTAAATTCTTCATAAAACTGCCGTGGTTGCAAAAGAAACGGTTAACCCCCTATCTTTCGTGAGTAATCGAGTTGAATTTTAGCGAGGCCTTCGCTGTAGGTCTTTAATGAACGTTTCCAAGTTTCGATGCTTGTTAGAGAGCCGAAAATCATTTAAGAAATGATACATTACATACCTCAAATCTTCCTTTGCAATTTAGCTGTTGTACAATGTTAGTCGCGTGTAAGAATTCATGCGTGTTTTCAAAAATAACACAATTAGCAGCCGACATCACTTTCGCTCGTTTTCAACTCATTTAAACCGGAAAAAACTAAAAAACAGTGAGGTATTAGAATCCTAAACAGAAATTTGACCACCAAACTGCTTGTCTTGAATCGGCACCTTGTGGTATTCAAGAACGGACCTTCTACTTCAGACAAGACTGTTTCGGCTTATAAAAATATCAATGGATCGTCCCAGACCGCACACAACTTATGTAACACCGAACTCAATTTGGCTTTCTTTCGCATCCAATTATGGTGCACTATACCAAGATTACTCGAGTTTTTTTATCGTTATCTCGACAGATATCAGCCCAAGAAATGCTGGGCTGGAATTAATGACCATTAATTTTGACAAAAGACAGACTTTCCGGTCTCGCTAAGCGCCCACGAACCCATTCCAGAAAAACTTTCCACATTAAACGGGGCTAACATGGTGGTCCGCCTGTTACGGAAAAGTTCAGAGATGGGGAGCTTAACTCCAAACACTTGTTATCTGATCAATTAGCTACTTCGTTTGGCGGGGCTAGACCATTACTACAGAAATTCGATCAAATTTGACCATGATGCGCGCAAGATGTTTTTTGATCAAAAAGGTGCCGAGTTTATTTCTAGTCTATTGTAGTCTCACGTGATCGTGTCACACCCCAACATTGTGATGTCAGTTGCATCAGTTCACAAGCTGACCAAGTGACCTCGATTAGCTATCAGTTAGTTAAACGATACTTCAAGTTTCATGTAATGTTTTCAAATTGGTAATTCAGGAAACAAATCTTTACGAAAGAATTTCCAGTTAGCGATGGCGCGCTACCCCTTTCGCGGAAACATCACTCCATCCACGGGGGTCCAGCCTAGCGCTGCGGTTTTTTGTACCTGACCACTAGCGTGTTAGATATTTTTTTCTTCTGGATTTTCTCAGCCATTTAACGGCTAGAATAAAGAACAGCATGATCATACTGGCCTGGAAAACTGAACACCTTGAGTCTAACCAGAAACTGTTTCAACCAAAAATCGACTAACGTTTGGAGACCATGTGGAGAAATTTTGAGATCACACTGCAGCTGAGCCGGGAATTCGGGTATACAGCAGATGTTTTCTATTTCAAAAGCTCTGCTTCTTGTCAAGTTGATAATGCTAATGAGGAAGTTAGTAATAAATTGCCAGGTCGTTATTTGACGATGGCGTCATGTTTTAATTTGCAGATATGAAATTCAGTTTGACACGACAAATGGTCGAGATGTTTTCTTGAACAAATATTGGCTAGTGCAGCAAGACTTCCCGTGTTAGCGCTCTCGTCAAATAAGCTTGCATTAATTTTTAAACAAACTCTTTGAGCTGTAATGTATCTAATAATCTTTGTAGAAATAGATATTGTTTGTGAAGACCACACGCTCCGAAATACATCAACATCCGCCATAATTAGAAAACTTGCGTCGCTGCCCAGAGCTGCCCCAGTTGGCGAAAATTAGTTTTTCAAGAGAAACATTCATTCTGAACTGTGAACTGAATTGAACTATGAACTAGAATAATTTTGAAGCCTCGAATTGCACAGCGATATTCTTGTCTTAGGGAAAATGTAGAACCATAATATTTACGTTTGCGAATAGCAAGCGGTTGTTCTCGAAAACGTTTGAGGTGAAAATCTTTCCTAAACGATTTTTTTCCATGAATGAATCTCAATAAAACTTCCGTCTTTACTGCCGACGGGCTACAAAAGTACAATGATGTACGTCTTTGTATTCAAAGATGTCTAAAATCTGCTACGACCTACGTCTGATAACAGATTTAGCATACATTGAAACTCACAACACAAGGATCGCTGAGATTAGGAGCCTAATTAACGAACGAAGTTACACAATGAGGCTACTAACTTAGTGATTACCTTCTCTGCTATTTCCAACTCTAACATTCCCTCAAGACTTTGTCAAAGCAGAACAATAACAACATGAAGTTTGAAATTGAAACCTACTCGTAATTCTTGTTTGTCGTCCGCTGACTCGAGGACTGTCTGCTGCGCTCAGCTTCGTACAAACTCCCGCCACACACTGTGCAGCCGGGTGTTTTCCCGCCATAAACCCGACGCGGCTACACAGTTGTGTAGTGCACATCCACATATATAATCGTCACGAAACAAATTTCTTAGCGACGTATTTTTTTCTCTCGAGCAGTTCATACCCTGTTCAGTGAATATAGCTTTTGCAGATACCTGTAATTACTACAAGATGAATGAACTTGTTGGTCTGTTTTTGAGTGTGGATACACTGTGGACACTTATTGCTGGTAATTACATTAATTTTTTATCGTTTTCTCCGGAAACTAAATAGTTGTAAATTACCTTAGAAATGTTTCATAAACTTCCTTCCTTCCTTTGTTAGTGACGTGTACCATTGACTACATTCTCTAAGATATACATCGTATAAACATTTCTCTGCACGAGAGCATAAATCAGACGAATTTTTAACCACAAAATTCTCGAGTATAAAAACAAAGTAATTATAACAACAAGCCATTGAGAATTATGTAAGACCTTGACTATCTTACAAACTTTTAGCTCAGTCAGTTCTCTATATCGCTACAAAGCATAGTAGACTAATGAACGAAGTATTGTGAACAAAAAAACAAACACCACTATCTAGCCGTTAGTGACAAGTTCACAGTTACCGAGAAAAAAAAAACACTAGTTGTAAACAGCAGTCATGAAATCCAGGTCATCAGGGTCATGAATCCTAAAACTCCCTCTTTAGTACATAAGGAGCTTAAGCAATAACGACGGCAACGCCAAGGACAACGCCTTGTATAGAATGAATTCATACTCTATTGAAGAACACCGCTAGAGTAAAATTTTTGCCTTACAACCGGTCCTTCCTCGTGTGTCATTTGGTTCATGGACTACATGTGGCTTAGTTGAACAGGAAAGGAAAGCATTCAGGCAAGTCGACACGAGAAATACGAAAAAACCAGCCATCGTGGTTTACGTCCTTGTTACGAGAGGATTTACTGTTCGCCAGTCATGCTACACTAAGCTATATTTTACGATTTTGAAACCTTTCCTAAAAGCCAAGAGTAGTAATTTACCTTACGATGTAGTCGCAGTTTCTTGCTCTCACTCAGATTGTATTCAAATCGTACTTTGTACGTTTCGAATTCTGCTTGATCTGCCCTTATGTCATTTCCTTCGTTAGATATTCATTTTAGATTGAACCTTGTACCTTTGTACAGTCTTTTTGCATGGTTGTTTTGAAGAGCACGGCTAAGGACGCTACGAAATGTCTCAAGATTTATAACCCATTTATAACGCGGTGTTACAAACTATAACAAGAGGCTTTTCTTGGAGTCGCGACACTCAACTTTGAACAGCGCCGCCATCAAAGAGAGGAAACCTCTCCCTCGTGCTTACATATGAAGGTGGACAGAAGCCACCGAGAAGTCAGTACAGAAAGACAACAGGCAATGCAACATTCTCCTTGCTAGCGTTGCCGTACGTTTTTAGGCAGAACGCTTTCATTCCGTCAGGTTTACAGCGAAGCTTGAAAATCTGAGTGTCAAAAACATGTCCAAAAACAAAACATAAACACAAGGCCCTTCCTACAATGCTCGTAGCCCGACAGTATGCAAAATGCGTGTCACATACTTTAAAGAAACCAGCAAGTAAATGAGCGTGCCCCATTGTAGCTTAGTGGCCTGAGAATCAGACCGCCGACCGGTGTATTTCACTGACGTATGTTACGGGGTTTGACCCTCGTCGGGGACACATAATTTTTTTTCCTTGTCTGAAGCTCGTGAAAACAAAATCAACGTCTTTCTCACAAACAGTTTTTTGTTCAACAGGCTGTAAAATTTACCGGCCACGTGTCCCGGCTGGGTCTACTCAGTATAAGCTGACAGCAAATGAATCGACCACGGTCGGGAGCCCATTACTGCCACGGTATAAAAGAGAGGTACGGAGCCAACTCACTCGTGTTGGTTTGCTCATGTTTGACAGAAAAACTTGAATGCACCTGAATGGTAACGTTTGCACGGAGAGTATAAACGTAACCAGAAGCCGAGAGTCACAAAAGCCATTGCTAGGAAAGGAAGCTAGACGAAGGAAAGAAAAATGCGAACAACGGCAACAAACTAAAAACTTACTCTAAATGTAAAGTAAATTTTGCGCACATGAAGTCATGGTACTTAGGCGGGGCTAGGGTACAATGAGGGTTAGTCACTGTTCCACCTATCTTGGTGGGTATTTCTCACCCGCAGAGATCACTAGGAAATACAGTATTTAGTATAGTAATCGTGACATTTTTGTCGTTTCAGTATTAAAGCAATGATTGTAGGAGGAAAAGTCGTATATTAGAGCTTGGAATTCAGTTTGTCATTTTATGGGTTATTTTTGGAAGCCTCCCCTTCAGTGTTAATTCATGCAAATTTTCCTAAATGCTGCTTGCCAACCAGATTCGCTCCTTATTTACAAAGACATTTCTCTTAAGTAAATAAACACATTGGAAAGTGTTTTTCACGACAAAAGGATCAAACAGTTGCAAGTTCGCGTTGATAATAAATGAGGAGAAGCTCAAAAAGAACTGATCTCAATTCTCTTGTTGTGTCTTTACTGAAGTGCCTAGAAGATAAACATCTGTGTGGGTTGAATGCTGTTGAATGGTCCGATAAAGGAATTAAAACAGGAATAAAACACTCAAAACGAAGTACTACTGTTTCACATCATGTTCATCGATTTGTAACTCACCAGAAAAAGTGGAGAAAAGAAAGAAAGGAAAAACAAATAGTAACTGAAGATCCAGTTTAACCGACGTCTGTTGTCTAATCATTCAAGCACAGGGGATTTTTTTAGCTTCCCCAAAAAATAACCGTGACCAGAATCATCCGTCAGTCTATCTGCTTGCGAAATATTAAGATAATTTTCATCCGCAAAGAAATATCAAAACGTTTTTTTATTTTTTTTTGCGCTCATCTAAAACGTTTTCAAGGTGTTTGATGAATCGAAGTGTGTCATCGAATTAAAATCAATGGCGTTTTCTCAGTAATAATAGTACCGAGGCCGAGGCTATTTTTAATGCCATGTTTAACAGCAGTGTGTTAAAATAACCACTATACTAAGCATGAAATTAACGTAAATATTCAGAGTCGAGACGAATTTAGCTCTGAAGAGCAACGACATACCTTTTATTTCTGACTATTGGACGCAATCAATTTTCATCAATATAGGATATTATATTTAGCGTAATAGTTTTATCAGAGCAATAAACCTGGAATAATGACAATTCGGTGTAAGCCATAACGAGACTATTTTATTACCAAAATGAATCGAGCACTCAAGACTCAAATCACGAACTTTTACACGAAAAGTTTTTTTGGCTATTTCGCAAGAGTAATTAAAGCTCCATGTCTTCATTCCAGTTTTAAAACATAATTGAATCTTATATTCTTTTCTAACGTCTTCAATCACTTAAAAGCAACTAATTCTTTACCTCATTTCCAGTGATATTTCGACCGGGACAAGCGTCTTCGCCTAGTGAGACAATTCTTCGACGTCCACTATTATTAATTTACAAAATCGCTGCGAAATTATACGGTTAATTTAAATGGTGGCGACATATTCTCAGGTATGCGTTTTCAGCGGTTCCGCTCTCCGTTACCTAGGAGCCTGCTTGCTATTAGCCATCTAATATTCCTCTTAGGTGTACACTTGTAATATTGAGTAATGGCAAACAGTAAGCACAAATTCGACTTAAGTCCCATAGCCAGTGTGTTTACGCAAAGAAAAGCTAATTTCGTGTCGAGACAAAATTGAGAACGGTAGGGGTCCCATGCAGAGTGCCTCAAAAACCTTACATTCACAAACAATCTCATAGTTTATGAAATACATCAGTGATAAAAATACTTGAAATTCAAACGATACATTTCTAGCTCTCGATTTCAATTAGAAACTCCACGAGCGCGAGGCCTATTCATTGCAAATGAAACGGTAAATGCAAAGCCCACGTCCAGTGTTTTTCCATCGCTTCAGTAGTTATCATTGTTTGCCCCGTTTGCTTTTTTTCCCACTAAATCATGGTTGCCACAGCAAAATCTAATTTGTTTCCACGAACGGTTTTTGTAAACGTTTTCTGGCTGAACTTGAGGTGTTTTTTTAAATTCAGCTTCAAGGGTGGGAGGTCTCCGCTTGACTTATTCCAAGTTGTTCGTGGCACCTGCTTGGCGAGAGCTCGATCCTAACCGTGAGCGCGCGCTCCCCTCGTGGTTGCTATTATAAACCTAGCAGGTCGTATTTGCGTCTTCGAGGCCATTGATACATTTTCAACGCAAAACCTTCCCGCACATCCTAGACATTAGGTTTCGTCAGGCAAAAGTGGGTGGACATATTACATCATGGATCTAGCAGAACTTGCAATCTTTATTGTTAATAACAAACGCACTTAGCGGGGAAAATTGCGAACCACCATCAAAGAACAGCTCAGTACATTTAATAAACGAAAAACGAAAAAAGCTCGGCTTAAATGGCTTGGAGGAAGACTCTCTCTTACAGTCCTTAAATCCGCTCGAATAAATAATTCCTAAACTTTACTAGGTGCTACGAACGCTATAAATATTGCAGAATATATTACATCTTTGTCTTCGCGCAGATTTGAGATCATAAGGGCGATCGAGTTTCCTTTCTTTTGTCTACGAAGCAAGCGTTGAAATTTCTTGAACATTTCACGCCGTAAATCTCTCTGAGACGATTTCGTTAACACGTGCCAAGAAATAAGCATACTAATAATGGCATTCTACACAATTCCCACGTTGTTGTTCTTATTTTTCTTAAGGGCCAGCTGGTATGCAAATTTTTGAGCCGACGGAAGTTTTTTTGGCTATACCTCTATCAACGAGTACTGTCATGTAAAATACGTATTACAAATTTAGAGCAAATACATTCAATTTGAGTGAAATGTGTGTGTAATGAAATTCAATCACCCTCTGTTTCAAAAATAGCTCTCTCCCAAGCATAACTTTTGAGAGTAAATAAATTTGTCGAGAGCAGGACTTCAGCGTTGAATGTTCTGAACAAGGAAATGTTCTCCCAACACAAAGCGGTTTCATTTGCATATGTTCTCGAGTCGAACATTATGTCAGATTGTAACTCTGCGCTTTTTCTTCGAAACAGGAATTACCTAACGTTTGTCAAGTGCTGTACGACATTGTACGATGACGGTTCGCCGAGGATTCGTCCTCTAGCTAAGACTTTATCTTGTTTCGAGGCAAATCACTACAGACTAACTTTTCTGTTCTTCCTCGACAACCGGTGCAATATTTGTTGGTGGAATACGTAAATTACGACACCGACTGGGAATCTTCTGTTTAAAAAACGGAATACGGCAGAGATTGATGAAACCAAGTTTACTTTCATTCAGCAGATGAATACTGCAAAAAGAAAAATAATAATCACGAAAAAAAAGTCATGGATATTGCGTTTTCGCAACTGGCGAGTTCTACACGTGTATCAATTCGAGCGAAGAAATTATCGTCGCGAGGGAAGAAATTCACCTCGACAAATTTAAGATATCTGTCGACGATGAATAAATATAAAAATTTACATTCGGCTGATGAAACTGTACGTGATTAGAATTTTTACTCATTTCCAATATATTCTAGAATATTAAAGCGAAAAAGGCGAAAAACAACAAGGATTAAAACCCGGTTGTTTTGGGTCTACTACACGTGTGAGGATAGTGATAAATCGAAATTAAAATTGCTTGCATTCTCGTTATCGCTGCTCTGCGGCTTTACACAAACGCACTGAGCACCTTGCAAACATCTTGCAAAATTTGCTTAGCTGCTCCAATAAGCGCATGCAGCTATCTCGGGTAAGAGGATCGCGAAAATGCAAGCAACTTCCATCGGTGAGAGACGCAACCTGCACTTACTTGAAATACGAAGTCCACATGATGCTCTAAGACGTGCGCAAATGTGCGACGAGCGTATCTCTGTCGTTTAACTACGCCATCATGGAATTGTAATTTATATGAAAACACCCTATGTAGCCCGGGGAACAAGTGTTCACGACAATTCTTCACGACTGAATAATGGCATACATTTCGGGCCAGTCCGGCGAGAGAAAGGACACCCTGACCGGATGGATCGTGGGCTCACGAAGTTTACATCTCTGGATAAACAAAATAAGGCGCCAAGTTTAGACAATCAGTGAAAGTCCACGTTATTCATGGCTTGGCGGTTTGCATTATGTCTGTTTGGTGGTGAAATCGAGCGGGTGGCACGAGATGTAGCGAACAAGTGTCGCAGTGAGAAACTGCTGAATTTTAGTTAGAAACCCAGCCCCTTTTGTGCAATGATAACTTTATCTTGAAAAAAAATAATAACTCTATCGCATTTTTGGGGGAAATTTAAGCGCCTAAATTAGTTTAATCTACAGAGACAAAAAGCATTAGAAACTTCTTGACCAAGTTCATGCTAGTCGTGCGGTTTTGTATGTTAGATTACTATATAAAGCTTGGTTTGATTATCATAGGTGATGTAATAACTATTTTTCTGCTGTAAAATGATCTCAATCACGGCGATAACTACTTCTCTAAAAACTCTGATTTCTCCTTATTCATTTTCAGCTATTTATTTGAAGATTAGTTGAGAGAATATGATGATAGACCATGCAGACAATAAATAACTTGAAAACAAGTTGATAACTTTTTACTTGTCGTTTAGGTGCTTGGCAATAAATTTTAAAACATGCAAGGAAAAGTAAGACATTGACTGCTCCGTTAAGTTTATATGCTGCGCCCTCCTACCGTGTGGACGGTGCTGCAGTCATGCTGACGGTTTAGCGTACATAATCATCATAATTGTCGTAAAAATAGACAGAAGGCGCATAATTCGTGCATCTTTAAGGTAGTAATTATCAGCTGAAGTACTTTTTCCGGATAATTTTTTAGCGGGGTTTTCCCGTTTTATGCGTGTAACAACCAGACTAAACTCATCTGTAGACTCCAAATGAGGTTTGCACCTCCGAGAATCCAATCACTTAATACTAATTGCATGTCGAAGTTAACATTTAACAATGAGGAATCAGCCATAATCATTTATGTGAAACTAATTTGCAAGGTGTACCACAGCGGTTAACAGTAATCTAAAGCACGAGGCGGCATTTACAGTTTTGTGTTCATCCAATAAATCGGCATAATTAAAATCGCGCTGTTTTGACAGTGGTTTTAACACGCCCAAATGTGTTGAACAAATGTTTCATGAAGCCCGTCCGCGAGACAAGGCCATCACTGGTCATTTATCAGCCAGAAAACATAATGAAACAAAAAAAACGCATGTCTTAAAACAAAGCGAGTTTCTTCGCTTTGTAGCCGGCACAGATTTAACAGCGGGAGTTCAATTTTAAGAACATTCAAGCCAACGAGCATGACTTTAGCCCAATATCCGGGACTCTTTTTTAAGTTGCTAACCACCTGGCTTTCCATGTTGGAAACTCCAAACAACAACAGATTGTTTCAGTTTTCATCTTGAGGTATTTGCCGTACCTCTACGACCACTCAGTAACTTCAGCTGCATGACCTCTCTTTTCTCATCAATCTGACTCGATACGAACAACTGAAACGCTGCGCCTGGCTATGAACACGAATTGCACATTTGCATGGAGTTCAATCGGCGATATTTCATTTCCCATTGCTAGTATATAGCAGGTCATTTATGAATTCTACCATTTTTACCAGACGAATAACCTTGGCCTAAGTAGCTACCCATCTGGCTCTGTATAAGTACAATTGCACATGTACGTCTAAAACACTGAATGGCTTACTGCAATGCTGAAATAACCTACAATTTCTGACAGGCAAACCATTGCTCTCTATTTCCTCAGTACTTAGCTGGCGTTTGCACAAAAGAATCACACACAGCTCCAGGGCTACCAGCAGATAGTAAAGACTAGAACACTATTTTGGCGTCGCCGTCTTTACCGACACCCGTTACATGTTTCAACTTTCAGCTGGTTGGGTTTAGATCCAAGCTTTATGTGTAGACGGCCGCATCTTACTTCAAAGAAAGCCAAGCTATTCTAATCATAAATATCTAATGTACGGCTTGTCAGGTCCTGCTTCTCACGCCGTAATTACAAAAAAGGGTTCAATGGTTGGAAAACAATTTGAATTTTGCACTTCTGACATTGCTACCTGTCACTGGGCCATTCTATTTTCAATCTCACCTACCATTACTAGGTAAACACCCAATGTGTAATAATTGTTTTATGGCGGTTGGCTTTTTCTCCGTTCGTTTGTTCTCTGCACATTTAAACTAAACAGCAAAACATAATTATGGTCAACGTTGACCTCACAACACATGCAAAGCAACAAAGCTGTTCCAAAATTAGTGAGACGAAGGTTAAGTATTTTCCCAGGTTTCTTTCGTTTTGTTTTATTTTATTTAGCCAGACGAATTTAATTAAGACGGTAGTTGTCTTAGTTGGAATGTTGTATACGTTTACAGTTGATTCTTGTGGTTGACACAATGCTTTCCTTTTCACAAATATCAACTTAACGGTTGAGTAACGGAATGGTACAAAACTAAAGTTTCCGGGCCAACACTGTCAAACCCACGTGTCCAAATTTCATACTAAATCCACTATTTACAAGCTACTGGGTGTGCGCCAAAAGCAAGTTTAACGATGAAAACTACAAATTATGAAAATTTACCAGGCAAAATGAGCGGTTGTGCTTGCGTCAGCTTTTGTGAAGTGTCTAACAACCAGAGCTTTGCTTGCAAATTAAAATTAGTGCATAAGTATTAACTCAACGAAATGTGCCACTATTCCGGCTAAAAACGAAATCGAGCCTAGGCTCTTCACAGGGAACCCCCTAAAACTGCAGCTTGTCATTTGACGACTTTCGGCCCACAGAAAGACAGCTCTAAGCCCGTTTATACTGGAATTAGATTTTTGAAAGAGCTGAATACAATTAGAACTTAGCTTGTTTGATTCCATTCAATCTGTCTGCACTCCCTGTGCGGGCAAAGATAAAATTGACAAAGGGAAAGAATCTTACCATAAACGCCATTATCGTCAAAATGCAAACCTTAAGTGCAAGTCGAAACTCGTTCACTCGGCGAAACATTCTACCGTTAGCAATGTTTAAAATGTACATACCGTGCCTTAGATTTGACTTGAGATGGAGCTACCTCAACATTTCGTTGCCACTGTCTCCAAACTGCAGAAATTATAACCGAACGGAGCTCAAATACCACCTTAACTGCACTCACTTGCGCAATTAAGTTAAATAATTGAGTTCCTGGCAACCTCCCATATCACCAAGTCAATACAGAAAGTGGTACGTCATTAAACGTCAGGCTAGCCAATGAACTGGCTGCATCAAGCACTAACGCACCAAAGAGACACTCTAGATAGATCAAAATATTGATAGAAAATGGTCGTTTCTCACTCGTGATTCACAAAGAAAACTCTCTTGCTATATCACCTTACTGAAAGGCAAGCTAAACTTGGAGAACGTAGCGAGATAATAAGACAAAAATTAAAGAGACGCACAGTTCACAACTAACTAGTTACTACCCTCTGCAGTTAACCTTAGCTAGTTATGATTTGGCAGGACGTCGCCGTCGGTAGCCCTAGGGAGGGGAGAGAGAGGGCAGAGAGAGGCAATTCTATCCTTTCACTTCCCCTAGCCGGATTCTCAGTTCTTATCAGAAGAAGACAAACGTTAATTAACGCTTTAAATAAATAGCCGAGCGCACATGTGAGGGCCTTCGTTCTAAACAGGTCTCTTCAACTACCTTCAGCTCTGCTGTTGATGGGAAAGCATTTAAAAATTAAATTGTATATAGGTGAAGATGTTATTAACGGCGTATCTGATAATGTATATTAACCTAATCAGCAAATTCTCCCTATTTTACAAACATTTGAGTTACGAACTGGAGACACCCAATGGCACGTTTCGGTAAATTATCTGTTCGGAATGTCTTTTATCCCCTCCGATTTTTTTACCTCGAACTCTTTTGGTATGAGAAATACAATGCCTGTTGTTTTCGAATTGATAAAAACTGTCGTTTTGGGTACCGAATAAAAGGCCAGCTATGTTTTTCGGACTTAATGACAACTTCTGCTAAGGGTTTTGGGAAATGGACAAAAAAGCTGTAATGAATTCGGGAAGACTCAAGCTCCCTAAGAATAACCGAACTGATACAAATGTTATAGCGAAGCCTAAAATTAACCTCAGCTGCAGAGCTTTAAAAGGCACTATAGATAACCTTAAAGTAATTGAGACAAAATCGTGCCCCTGACGAAACTTGAGCGGGGATTGAAAATTGAGGGGCGTACAACAGTGGAGTCTGTACTTGAGGTCATTCTGGGTTTGTTTCAAATGATGTTTTTTTATAACACGGGTGCCGGTTTATCAAAGACACGCAATTTCAACTTGGAGTGGTAACAATGAGGCCAAATTATTAGCTGCTGGATGCCTGACTTGGGCCCAACAACACTACAAAAGAGTTTTATTCTGAAGATGGCCAATGGTAACTAGCAAGTAATATACGCCAAAACGTCACATTTGTTTTCATAACACCTTGGCTAAAATTTTTATTGTTTATCTTCTTTTAAATGTCACACAACTTTCATTCAGTGATGCACTGCTTTATGAATCCCTCTCTGTGGCTTTATGTACCAGTCGAGTAATTCATTTGTCGAGACATGTGGTTAAAATGTATTCAGTATGACAAATGATATGATTGTGAGGCGTAAACAACAGTAAAAGTATCACAAGGAGAGTTTTTAACACCGATAACTGAGGAATACAGCCGGATAGGAGTTTCTTCGACGGATAGACGTAGATACGGTTGGGCTTATAAGTGAGATGGCTTCAGTGATAACTAGGAGTTGAAGCGTTCGTAAAATTCCTTCAGACAGTCCTAGCTGCCCACAAACGGTGAAAACAAAAAACCACGAAACTAAGAGGTGTATAGTGGATTAACAACAGTAATTGATTTTCTATTGAAATCCTTTCAGCTTATATTGAATCCCCTCTCAAGATCGATACTGGAATGGCCCGTCTTTCGGCAATCTCGATTGTCTCGGCTTGACAAGAGAAAAATAAAAAAAAGCTGACCTTGAGATTGGTAGCGTGTTTTGGGTCTTTAATTCTTGATAAGAATCGAAAGAAAGAACCGTGGTGTCGTGACTTTTTTTACTCCAGGGCGTAAATGAACACGCCAGAATTTAGTTCATTGTGATATCGGAAATTGCCTCTGCTAATATAATCCGACATCACGCATTAACATAGTTAAGTAAAGCTCACGCAAAGAGGATATATTAGTTTGTACGCGCCATGGCCTAGAAAAATCCTTGAACGATCAACAGTCGCACACGATACTCGTCAAGGGGCTCTCGAACAGTACAACTTCAGTTCAAGGATTTGCCTGGGTCAAACTGAACTTTCTGACACGAAAGACTTAATAACAGCAATTATTATTATAACTATAATTATAATAATAATAAACTCTACATCTCTTTACGGAGACGTCAATTAAGTTTTTATTGATTTACAAGAGCTTAGCACGGATAGTGAACATCTAGTGATTCCTTAGAATTTCAGGTCACGTTTGCTCGTAGCAACGACCTCCACTGGCTACCCCGGAAACATTTAGTCGCTATAATTTACGGCTAAAATAGTTATTCGTGCCGAGTTACAAAATAGGAAACCACAACAGAGTTATTACATTCACTGCAAGAGCAAACCAAATGTCCAAAATTTTTCCTTAAACGGACACTGATTCCAAAAAAATTAAATAGCCGACAATTCTCCGCCCAGAGTTCAGACAAGACAGGTTGTTATCGAATGCGTCGAAACCCGTGACTGACTTTGCTCTTTCACTGCACAAATCCGCATGAGGTATCTCAAAGTAGTTTGTTTAATGCCAGGCTAATTTTCAGATGAAGTCCTGAAGATAATCCGTGACTCCATAATGTTGCGAACGTAGACGAGCTACCGACCGGCAGGACTAGCGGGAAATTTCACCGGTCTAAATAAATAAACTTTTCATCACTGGACAATAACCCTTTTTCGTATAAAAGAGCATTTTAACGTAAATAAACTACTGTGTATCTTGTTTGCTTACCTCAAAACCCTTTGTAGTAAGTGCTATTGTAAGAAGAGAGGCTCGCCTCCTTGAACGGTTCTTGTTGTGTACTTCGACCCGCTGCGCCGATTACTGACTTGACCCAAACTAAATCCAAAATACTGATCGAATCTAAGTGGCCGAGATTTTCTTGCCATATCCGTAAGGGCTCACACAATTAGAACCATCTGGGAGGTGCCATTCACACAATGCCACTTAATTTGTGGCAATATCTAGCATAGTAACGACAACCCGATTCAATATGGGCTTACAGGCAAGCTATTTTTTTGCCAATTCGA
>Ga0126339_10000071_pt1 | contig 35929 bp, 24 predicted proteins | sample OrbTmetagenome_2_FD_92532 | JGI IMG/M metagenome (GOLD analysis project Ga0126339, IMG submission 92532) | Coral microbial communities from Petempiche,Puerto Morelos, Mexico - Orbicella T R C metagenome | ecosystem: Host-associated > Invertebrates > Cnidaria > Coral | place: Petempiche,Puerto...
ATTATTATTATTATTATTATTATTATTATTATTATAGGGTTGGTGCAAGCAAAATGTTCTAACAGCGTTTTCCGTTCACTTTTTCGCCATTAGAGTAAGGAAATAGCTTACCGAAACATGGACAATTTTGACAGAGTCGCCGAGGCTATATTCAACAAGCAGTTGCCCGGGCAAAATGACATCGAAATTCAAACCAAGTCCGCTATACTGACCTGCAGAAGGGCTAGGGGCACCGCTATTGCCGACAAACCCCTCAGGGCAGGAAATGCAAGTGTAAAGTTTCCAGATATCGCGGATGTACTCGGAAATAGGGCAGTGGATGTTCAGGTATACGAGTATTAAGTTTTGGGGTAGTTTCATTATTATTTTCATTCCCTGTATTTGAATGCTGTTGTGGCTGCAGTTCAGCCAGATTGTGTATCCACGGACATTCTTCAAGTGCTAGGTAACCGCTCACTAGTCGTGCTTTCCGTCATTTTGTGTTTTCGCATCGCGTGGTGCTTAGATATAAACAAAATCGTTTTCCATCGGATCGTATCATGTGTTACCGAAGACCTAAATGGTGAGAAACAGTTTTTTGTACCTTTTGCGAATTGTTGTGAGTCTTTTTCTTGGCGATGTGTTAGTATTTAAGTTTATTTCTTTTCATTTTTGTCATCCAGATTGTTATCTCGGGTAAACCGTACATTCGTGTAATTCAGTGTTAAGGAAGCAAATTGTGCCGAGCAGTACTCGCTACCTGTGAATTAACGTCGTTTTGGGTTTGAAACTCTTCTGGTAAAGTTACCCAGAAACAGCCACATCTGTTCTCAGCCAAAGGTTATCTTGGCAAGCGTTTGAGAATGTTTCTGGGCGTTTGCTTCATTGATAACAGTACGATATTAATAGTTCTTTCTACGGTTACCTGAGTAGTATTTAATCCAGTAAATGTACATGTAGGCCATCTAAATACTGCAGTAAGGAGGGCCATAATCAAGATCGCATTGAGTCTTTTTTCACGTACGCCCAACGAGCTGGCGTAATGGCCGCAATAACGAGATCGCCTTTAAACGGGGTCTGGGCATCACTTTTGAGACTTTTCTTGGTTGAAGGACCAAAATCTTGTCTTTCTTTTCTTGTTTTAGTTGCTGTACATCCCAACAAACCCTTTCACCTGGGACAAGTCAAGCGAGTTAGTAACAACGTCCATCCTAGATGTCAAAGTGATAGCGTCACTTGGCCTAACCCGCCAAGTTATAAACATTTCCAATCTAGCAGAGGAAATCGATCTAGAGATTCCTTTCGAACCATTAACCCCTTTGTCAGCATCAGAAGTATTCTTTAAGCAAAGAGACAATGAGAGTATACAGTACCACATTTCTGAAGTGGATACGACCAATGACGCTATGGAATTCTATGTGAAATCACTTGGAGAGCAAGAACAAATGACAATTTTAGTAAAGTACGGAGCAAAACCTACAATCTTGGAGTACGACCTGCAGGCAAAATTACCCAACTTTTCGAGCTGCTCTTCTGAACATGACAACTGCACGGAGAATCCTTACGGCATTTTCCTGCCAAGCACATACTTGAATAAAGAGGGTACGTATTACATAGGTGTGAAATACGAAGCTGGAAGTCAGCGCGACGTTCATAGCCGAGAAAGGAGGGATTGTGGGAAAGGAGGACGTATCAAAAGGTCACTAAACTGCATTGAATACAAAGATCCACCTCCTACCCAACCTCCGAATGGAAAGTTCGCTCCAAACCAAGAAGGCTATGACCAGTCCAAACACAGCAACTACACAATGGAGTCGTTGGGCCTGGGATGCAACTATTGGAATCCTTCTAGTAACCAGTTCTCCGGGGGTGGATGCAGGGTAAGGGGGAAATATTAACTTTAATGTTTGCCACATTTTTGGATGAAGAAGGTTATTTCTGCTTGGTTACATATGCCAAGTTTAATTTTGTATATGACACCAGAAAATCAGACAGGAACACACCAGGCCAAAGAAGACAAGACCAGAAAACCTAATCCAGACCAGACCAAACGAAAACCCCTCCCACACCAGGCCAGACCTAGACCATACCATATCTTACCTCTCAAGGTTTTGCTTTGTTTTACCCTCTGACAGTTGAAGTTTCTCTTTCCTTTTTAGACTGGCCGCCGACGTACCCTATCACGAACCTTGAGCTGTCGTTGCAAGCATTTAACCTCGTTCGGCGGAGGCCTCCTTGTGAAGCCAAACCCAATCGACTTCGATAAAGTGTGGATTGCCTTTGATGATATTCATAACAATATGGCTGTACTGGCTACAATGATCAGTATATTCTTGTTATATCTTCTGGTCATAATATGGGCACGGAGAGCTGACATAAGAGATCGTGATTCCCAGGTGATGACCAATGAATGTCAAGTATTTACAGCTGGGGGACATACAGGGCCGTTAAATGTTCTTACATGTGCTTTTCAGAATCAACTGGCTTTCCGTCCAAACGAAGCTATTTATTTATTTATTTATTCTTTTATGTTATTTTCTCACTTCTGACCCCAAACTAACAGTGTTTATTTTCTTTGGAAAAGAGAGGAAGTGATGGGATCTGTTAAATTGAAGGAGGGTATTTGCATTACTAAGAAATGATTTCTGGTTCAGCGAAACAACTAGTGTTTAAATAGTAATGATCAATGAAAGTATTTCCCTGTACATTCAATGAATTTACTTTCTGTCTGTCAATTATACTTCTCTAGAAAGGAATTGTCGTCATCGGGAAGCCGTGGAACCATAATGCTTATGAAGTTACGATATGTACCAGTAAGGGAAGAAATTCAGGAACCACAGCTCGAGTTGCCTTCATCATTGTTGGAGAAAACGGGTCTAGCGGTGTAATTCCATTGAGCAAGCTCGCCAAAGTGAAGTTTAGCAGAGGTTCTGTTGTCACCTGCACTATGTACCTTCCAAGCTCGCTAGGCCAGTTGCTATATCTCCATATTTGGCATGACAACGCGGGCGATGATCCCTCTTGGAATCTCGATCACGTGGTTGTCCGGGACACTCTGAGTGACGAAAGGTGGAGTTTTATGTGCGGAGAGTGGCTGGCAGTTGAAAATGACGATGGGAAGACGGAAAAAGTAATCTACGTTGCAAACATAGGCGAAATGTCTAATTACAAGCATCTGTTTTTGTCAAATAGTGCAAATGGTCTTTATGACGAGCATCTCTGGATTTCAGTAGCCGCCAAACCACCGGCGAGCAGCTTTACTCGTGTGCAGCGGGCTTCGTGCTGTTTGTCGATTCTGTTCAGCACAATGATCGCAAACGCCATGTTTTATGATAACGGGAAAGCTGACACTTCTCCTGTATTTTATCTCGGTCCTATAAAGATCAGCATGCGTCAACTGATGATAGGGATCCAGAGCAGCTTGATCATATTTCCCATCAACCTGGGCATAACTCAGCTGTTTCGTAAATCATCCACAACGACTATCCCTGTAGTCGAGGAGAAATCCAAAGCTACGCTACCTACCAAAACTACGCTGCCTAAGTCAGAATTAACGATCTTTAATCGACGATTCGGACGGAGGCCATCGTCGCGTAAGTACCTGCCTTTGCCATACCAACTACATATCACAAGCAGTATGTCTACCATCACCTCTGGTTCTGAGAGCACTTTCAACTTCAAGACAGATGACTCTATAATAACCAAGGAAAAAAGGAAAAGATATTTCTACCGCTTTTTATACTACCTGGCTTGGATATTGTGTTTCGTGTCGGTGTTTGTCTCAGCGTTCTTCACCTTGATGTATTCCCTCGAGTGGGGAAGTGAGCGATCACAACAGTGGCTTTTGTCATTCTTTGTGTCTTTCATTCAAGATGCCGCGATCTCTCAGCCTGTAAAAGTTGCCCTATTTTCAGCGTTGCTTGCTTTTCTCGTAAAATTTTCCATGGAGCAAAGAGAAAAGCACCGTCGAGTTAAGACACGGAAAATGAAGACAGATGATGATGATGATGGAAGTGCGTACTCGACCGAGGTTCAGCTAGGTGATGAGGTTGCAGGGGACGATTCTCTACCATTGCAGAAAAATGTGTTACAGAAGGCGAAGATGAAAAGAATGAAAGAGATTAAGTCGTCCGAAGTCATGACAGACGTGTTGTTCTATTCTCTGTTTCTTCTTCTTTTACTCATAGTGGCTTATGGGCACCGTGATCCAATCACGTATGAGATGACCAATCACTTGGAGAATATATTCCATGTATCGGTGAGTTGTTTTTGCGCGTTCCTAAATTACACTTCGTGCGGAAAGTGAACAACACGAAGTGGGGCGTAGCTGAATGATATTCTGTATTTTGATTTTTTATCCATCAAAAATGACTAGTTGTTCGCCTGGTGAGATTGAAGTTTCGACAACCTGAGCGGAAATCATCTTCAACTACCCTCGCCTGGAAATTACTCCAGACGAACTACTGATACTCCTGGGTTCAAACCAGTGTTCTATTAAATTATTTTCAGAGTATATTATTTTGCTTTACTTTCAAACTACAAATACTTTGGATGTTTATTTATGTTTCTGTTCTCTTTTCAGGCTCAACATTTTTCCGGCATTTGGGACTGGGTTCGCGATGACATCATTCCAGCTGTTTTTGTCGGTCCATGGTATAACGGAATGCCTGCTGCGGACTCAGAAAATGGACTGTTGATTGATAGGAATTCAGCTCTGGTTGGCATGGTTCGTCTTAGACAGCTAAGAGTTTTGAATGGTAAGAAAGAGAGCACATTATAACTATGTGAGTGAACTTTTATTGACCAGATCCTTAGCCCATTGCAAATCGCAGCAAACTAGGGTGGTCGAAAGGGAAATGGGGAAAATCCACCCACATTGTAGGTTCCACTTCTTCACTGACTCTGTCTGTCTGTCTGTCGACTGACTGTCTGTCCCTCTGAATGTCTGTCCCTCTGTCTTTCTGTCTGTCTGTCTGTATTTATATACTCATTTGTCTACTTTTCTGGGGCTGTGTCTATATCGGCCAGTAAACGTTTCCACGTCATCACAAATCCATCATTTCGTCGCTCTGTAAATGAACATTATTTTTAAATGTTTCGCGTTTCATCTTGTTTGCGAATTAAATTTTACATTTGGACTCACATAAGCAAACCTTTTGCCTTTTACTGTAATTACAAATCTCACGGAATGTCGCAAATCTTGTTTTTGCGAGTCTTTCACCATTTTGGACTCTGCCGCCACAAAGTTTCAAGTAAAAATTAAAGAAGCTACGTGTATCAGTTCGGAGAAGCCTGCTTTAAATCAGCAAATTCGTCATGTTCATTTGTCGCTTTCATTTTAATTTTTCAGCGCGTTTTTCTCTGCATTTGCCTGTTGTTCTTTTGGTTTCAGTTCCAATTTCAATTTTGTTCTTGTTATGTAAGTTATTCTGGGTAACACTTATTGAGCAACTTGTCTATTTAAAATCACTCTAGTTGTAACTGACGATGACAGAAGTTACTGTCGAAACATGTATTCAAAACTGAAAAGCGTGGTGCTTTTTTTTTTTAATTCTCCCAGAGTATCTACTTAACACAAAATTAAGTTAACGTAAATCGTTTTACCTTGCAGAAACGTGTAGTAATATTCCATTTATACGATATTTAGCCAGAGGTTGTTATGGCCTGTACAGCTTTCAAGACGAAGACAAAAGCCTCTATAAACCTGAATGGGTCCCTGTTCCTCCTAATATACCAATTGGAAACATATCATATGACATGTGCCCCAGGCCATGGCGTTACCATACAGCTACGGAGCTCAAAGGCGTTCCGCTGTGGGGTACGACAACTGTATACTCGGGGGGAGGATACGTGGCAGAACTTGGTTACTACCCCGCTAAGTCGCAAGAAGTGATCGATGAACTGGCCGATTACGAATGGATTGATCGACGCACGCGCGGTGTGTTTGTAGAGTTCACTGTTTACAACGCCCAAGTAAACTTGTTCAGTGTTATATCGCTACTGGTGGAAGCCATGCCAACTGGCGGAGTGGAGACATTCCGTAGAATTGACACCATACGCGTTTACAGATACGTAGGAGAGCTCGCTAACGTCGCACTAGCCGCGGAGCTTATAATTGCTTTGGTCATATTGTTCTTACTTTACAAGGTTATCAAGTGTATGTACCATCAGAGGCTGGCATTCTTCAGGAAATTTTGGAATTTGGTAGATCTTTTGCAGGTCCTTTTCGCACTCGTGTCTATTGCTTTGTACTTTGTCAAGATGATAAGTATTAACGCAACTATGAAAGACTTGAGCGATAACCCCTTCCTTTTTGTCAGCTTTTCGATGCTGCTCACGTGGAACGAAATTGACACCTACATGATCGCGTTTGTGGTGTTCCTTACAACGATCAAGTTCCTGTACTTGTTGAGATACAACAGCCACATCAAACTTTTAAATCAAACGTTTTCTAACATGCGACAGGAAATAATTCTCTTCATGGTTCAATTTCTGTTCTGGTTTCTCCCTTTTGTGATCATGTCTCACATATCATTCGGAGCTCATTTACAAGATTTCATTTCGCTTCCATCGGCATTTCAAGCCATGCTCAATGCACTCCTCGGTGCTTCCTATTTTCATGATTTGGAACAGGTTGACCGTGTTATTGGCCCCGCTTTATTTTTCTGTTACAGCATTCTCATGGAACTCATACTTCTCAACATGTTCGTTTCAATCATAAACGCAGCTTTTGGGAGTAGAGAAGCCCATCTTAAACCTTCGGAAACGGATCCAGAACTTATAGAGTTCATAATGAAACGGTTGAAAGCAATCTTGGGCGTGAATTTACTCTCTTCGAGCGTGGGCCCTGAGCAGAAATGGTTCGTGGATGATTCGAGTGACGATGAAAATGGCTACAGGATCATAAATGCAAAAAACCGTTATAATGTGTTGAACAGAAAGCTAGCTATCTTGCAGAGCAAATTCAGGGATGTCTCAATCTTAGAAGAGGAAGAAGAAGACGAAGATGTTTTGCTGGAGATGATGCTGAGGAAACACGAACAAGACAGTTTAGCGTCTTCACGAAGTGAGTGCTCAGGAACAACAGAAACTTCATTTTAAAAATACCCTAGTCTACATGGAACATTAAGAATGTTTCTTAGTTTGAACTTCGTAGTCTCCGTTAAGTTAAAGGTCCTAAACGACCTATGGACCAAACTTTAAACGACAAAAAAAGAGGGAAGTTCTCAAAATACTCCCGGTAGCTTTAAAAAAACCGAGACTTCAGTCTACACTGAACATTAGGAATGTTAATTTTAGTTTGAACTTCGTTGTCTACGTTAAGTCGAAGGTTATAAACGACCTATGGGCCAAGTAAAACCAGTTTTATATCTACATAGCGGAAATTAAAAGGGAAAAAGTGATTGTAATTACTGGTGAGATTATTTTGATACGCAATTATATCCATTTATATTGCTTTATTAGGGACGAAAATAAATCACTATTATATATTTCACAATTGTGCTGGAGTGATTGCAGCTTTCGCGTAGAGCAAACCTCTTAGAACTGCTAGTAGATCCTGAACTTCCCAGTCCCAGCCCTTCTTTGGTGGTTTCCGTCCATTGTCTTTCAAGAAAATCCGCAAAAATCTTGCAAAAAAAAAAAAATCCGCCAACGTTTTCCCTGTCACTCTAGGGATCCGCCCCCTTCCCTTTTTCTCGCGCCTCCTGTACGGACTCGTGACTCCCGCGCACTTTCCTTCGTTTTCCCACACATTTGGTGTAACATTTTTTTGTTGATACGCTAATACAGATGATTTTGACGATAAGTCACGCAGACAATAAACTGTACATCTGCATGATAAGGCAATGTAAAACTTTATGTTAGTTCATTTTGTTCAATGGTCAAGGTCATGTCCACACTTTGTACCCGAGCTCGGTGTCCGAGGACGATTCTAGCAGGAAACTAATGTGAACACACATCTTAATCGAAGTATTCACACCAGAATTCGGCCACAGTGCTCGAGCCGGGCACAAGGTCTTGACCTTGTACTCGGACACTAAGAGGTACTTGGTACTTGGAGTACCTATCGTTTGAACGTAACACTATTATTGTGCCACGTGGTATTATTAAATACTATCCACATGATATTCCACTCGGCTGCTGAGGTGTTTTTTGATGGAGGAGAAATTTTAATGTGTCTTGACATAAACCTGGGTGAGGTCAACAAAGGGTCATCGGTATTCAGAATGTTCCATCTTATCACTCCTTGATATCGAAGTGATTGTAAATGCGCGCTTGCGTTGTCGCGAGTTGGCTTTGTTCATAGACTTGGCTAATGAGGTGCTGTTTACTGGTCGTTACAGGGAACCCGGGGGAGTGCTTCTAACACTTGTGCTGGTGAGACCAATTCCAATGCCGTCATTATGTATAAAGTAGCTCTGACAAGCTCAGTTGAATTACAACTACCGATAAGGGACAAACTTTAGTTAACTGTTTTTGATTACGAGTATGTTCGGTCAAAAAGTAATAATCAACAAGATAGATATTTCTCAGTATATACTTTATTCGGAAATTGCTATATGATATAAAATATATAAGTTTATAAATAAATCTCTTCACGCTGCTTCTTGCTTACAATTGCAATGTTTTTTTTACTAATGCGGGTAAGCTAATACTTTTTACAGCACACGAAAGGCGCAAGGATGGTGGCTTAATCTACTTATAGTAATATTTTATTAGAAATCGATCAAACCAAGTTTAAAAACTTCGTCGTAAATGAGTCTGTCGGTTTAGTTCACCGATTTGTAGTAGTCTTTGAATATATGGTGTTACTGAAGCAACATTTAAAATTTTTCACGCACTTGAGAGTGTCTAATGAGGCATTGATTTAAGAAAACAAAGTTCATTTATGAAATCTCGGTTGTCCAAAACGGCACGATATTGTGTTCTTGAAGTTGCGTCATCAAAGACTGTTAATAATTATTTTTCATCGAAGTCTCGGTCCATATCCGCCACAACTTCTTTGGGTTCATGGTTGGTGTAGTTCACAGGTCTCTAAGATCGACTTTCTCGACCTCATAATGATTTCCCAGTGTGATACCTTTCCAGCCACTCCTTCACTCCTTTCATGTCGTAACCCATAGGTCCTGGCCCACCTTCGTAAACAACCCTTCCGTTCTGGACGATGTGAAAGCGGATGGGAAGAGCACCGTAAGCGAAGTTTGCTGCGTCAAGCATTGTATCCACCACCACCGGACATCCGGGAATTTTTCGGGCCACCTCACACGCGGCGCGACATCTTTCGGCTTGTGTTCTGTGCGTTCTGATTTCGTAGTTGTCCTATAAAAAGACGTGCATGTAAAAGGTAACTTAATAAAAGCGTTAAAATGTTTTGTTGTCTCGAATGCATGGTGGGAGAAGGATCACTTCAGAGGTCCAGAGTCGATACTGGTGCAGCCATTTCGGGCTTGCAAAGACCAATAGGAATAGACAGATCTTTTTGCTGTAATATAAGCTACTTGGTGTCTGAAAAGTTGTACTGGTGACAGCTAAAAGGTACTGAACGCTTATATTCTTGAAGAGGAAAGTTGTTCTATTGCTTCTTAGCCTCCTAAATGCGAAGTTGACATTGATTCGTACGGCAAAAATTAATTTCTGGGTTTTGTACATGTCCTAATTTCATAAAAATTCATAAAATATTGACTCACTTTTAACGCCCATCCGTCTGATGGGTGTGCTTCTTCGATGTAAACAACGCAAAACTCAGCGACGTGGCTGAAGTGATTGGCCATTTTCAGAAATTCATCTAACTGGCTCATGAATATTGGGCAGGTACAGCTGCCAAAGTTTAAAACAAGAGGCCGTCCAGATTGGGACATCTGTAACAAAGGAAAACAGTGTTTGCCAGTCAGTGACACCACTGGGCTGTTTGGCGCTTCGGAATCTTGCTTTATCTTCTTGTTCAGGTCTAAAGCCACGCTATGCCATACGTTCTGGAGCATTTGATCAGTGAATAAAGAGTCCCAATACGAGGTCACCGGCAACTTTACTTTGGTAACGGCATCAAAAGCTCCGATGATAAATTTCCGAAAAGCAGGCACCGATTTCAGCAAAGAGCCAATTGAAAAAAACAGCAGTAGCATGCTGTAAGCTGTGAACATTTGGACGGCTTGGACAGTCTGGACAAACATGTTGACTTCACTCTGTCCGGGTGCAGAATGAGTGTCTTAACAACCCTCCAGATGTTTTCTAATCATAAAAAACGATGTTAATATGTGGTTCGTGCCTGATCTTCCCACTGGATACACAAAAACAATAGATTGCTCAATTCTCTTTAAATCCGCCTGAGTTACATTCTTGCTTGATTGATTATCGCATACAATCAATATATCGGTACAATAAAGCCTACCATTGAATTTTGCAGGAAATACCGATCCCAGACACACATATTTGGACGCCTTCAGCGCATTTCCAGATTTCAACAATTAACACCCTGTCTCTATCACAAGACAGGCTTCCTCGTCTATTTTAAAACTTGAAAAACATGCTATCGTGGCTAAATCAGAATTAAGCAAATAGACTCTTTTGTCTTCTGCACGATAATATTATCAAACGCGCGCCAAAATAACAGGCAATGTGTTTTAATGGTGTTCTTAAAACATTTCCAGCTATTTAGCCTTAGAATATGAAGGGTCCTCCACGTTAGGTGCTTGTTTGAAAGATTGGTTTCTGTCCATAATTTTTTGAGGTATAAAACTGTTCGTGTTGATGAAATAGATTGTGTGCATACTATGTAAGAGCTCACATCGTCCACAATACTCAAAGGATTTAAGAATGTAATGCGACTAAATGTTCTTTGGAAATTATTCCTTGGGGACAATTTTGGCTGGTTTTGAAAAAGCACGTCCAAAAACTCGCAAATAAGTAAAAAAAAAAAAAATGCCTGGACATGATCCAGGTGGTTGTTTTTCTGGGTAGAAAGCTGAGGTCAATTTTTGTTTGAATTTTTTCAGTATTTGTTTTTCAAGTCTCATTGATATTCCTGTTACCATGGTGTTAAAACGATGTTTTTTCTTTACTAAACCGTGTCTTCTTGTGACACCTAGAGAGTTCGTGATACTATGTAAACACTGCAGACAGGCAGGAGGTAATGAGGGTTGCCGGAGTCATCCCATCACGTACATCTTTAAACGAGCGAAGGGGATCTTAGACATGTCCTTAGCTGAATTCTAGTACCGTATAAATGTAATTGTACACGAATATTGCACCCGGCAATCTTACACAAACAAGCCTCCCAGTTACAGAATTATATTTGAAGGCAATTTTCAACTGGTACTAACTAGGAATGATTTATAAACAGAAACTGTATATTGTAAGCACGTAAATCCGTCCAATTTCTCTTCCGTTTCGACAAAAATGAGTCATGGAGGTGCAATCACAAAAATGTTGAATTAGCATTTTGTGATGATGCGATTTTCTATTTTGAGTTCTTCGGTTAGATCACTACGTAATTGTTTACGAAGTCGAGTCTCGCAGGGAGCCCCAAACAGGTTTATTTGACGGGCACAGTATAACTCTGAGGCCGTGTTTGTGTGCCTTTTCCCGGAAATCTCGATATTTAAGCCTTAAAGCTTAGAAGCCAAACCATCGTGTGGTTCATAAGCGCCACATTTCGTGTCGTTGTCTTGAAAACATAGCCTGATTTCGTGGCTCTGTAGGTGCTCATGACGTCAATGGAAGGGGCTTCGTGTACTAGGGAATCACTGAACAAAGAATCATCCTTGTATTTAAAAAACTACAAAACAGAGAGGCACGCTACGCTGGAAAAAAAGCTCATGCAACGCAGTGGAAGTCATGGTTTTAATAACTTGGGGGTAAAGATCTGTAAAGATTTCAATGCCAGGTTGATTCAGTCTGCCATGTCAACAAGCTAGCGCGGATTAGCTGCTTTGTTCTCATGATGGTTCAAAACAAATTTTAGTGAGTAGTTTCTGAGAATAAGGCACTTGATCATGGTATTGTGATGAACCGAATTCTCCCAAGTCATATGATACAGAATGTTATAAGGTAAGAAGGGAGGATTTGGTTTCTGAAGAATGCAATAGTTTGGTCCGTTTATGATAACCATTTACACGAGTGGTCGTGTTGACCAGATGAAGAAATTGTTCATTTTGAACCTCTCGTAAATGAGTTGATCATATAGCCGGGTTACTCAAGTTCATTAACTCGATTTTCTTTGCATAAAACCTCCCAATAACCAATACGCAAATTATGACAACAATACTGAATAAGTCTCATTCAAAATCACGGTACGTTGACGCATTTAACGGCCTTGAATTACAGTTGAACCCGCTGTCTATATCTCAAGGAAAACGAAAAATCGTTGGAAATAGTAAATGAATGAAAAAGAATATCCACGGGAAATTATTTGATTTCGAGATGGAGTGGGTTAGAGTAATCGACTTATCAGTTATAAAAAGAGATGGAGCTCGAGGTTTAACTGTATATTGGTGACTTAAGATGACAAGGCAGAAGAGAACCGGGCAAAAGGCGCCGACCGACGCTAAAAAGAAGCAGATAATAAAGATTAAGCTTGCGTAGCAAGAGTTCCTGTACGAACGTAAAAGCTTTTTCCACATTCCGACCGCGCGCCCCATAACTCTCATGCACGTCGATGTTTTTGCTGTCGCCCCAATTTTTCTCGCCATCAGCAAGCTAGAAAGGTTTTGGTCGTATATGGAATAGGCCAATGAAGATTGAAAGGCGGCTAACCGGTTCAACAAGGTTGAAGTCCTGAATGCAGAAAATGGAACACTGAATCTAGGCTAAAGGGGCAAATTCCATCTTCAGTCTTCTTTACATCTTACTTCTCGCAAATTGAATTACCCTCGCCCGTGATGGGCTCTTGCATTGGCCCAAATCAACTGAAAAAGTTTGTACAACACTTCTAATTGAAAACAGTTCCTATTGCTACACTTTAGTTGAATGAGCCAAGATGTTTTATTTGAGAAGCGGCTGGTTCCGAAAAGAAAACGGCCTTACTGAGTACTTTTTGTGTTGAGTGCCCAAAACAAAGCAATTACATTGGCCAATCACGATTAACGTAAACAGGACAATGGACAAATTAGAAGACGAAGCAAGAACATGTCACCAGAGCGAGACGCGGGTAAATGCGCGTGACCAAGTCGTTATTGTTTTTTTTTTTCCGCATTTGATTGGTTGACCCGATGGTACCACAAGGGACACAGACAATCTAAAGAACCAATCAAAACTCATAGTAAGAGCATGTAGCTGAAGTGAAGCGAGGAGAAACGTGAGCGCGCGGCTTGCAATTGGGTTTGGTTTTACTTCAGACTGGATCAGAAAGTGGCGTTAGCTTTTATACCAATCACGTTGCGTAACAATGTGAAACCAGATACTTTACCAGACCCAAGTAAAGAAAAAAACAGAGTAAAGCAAAAAAAAAAAGAGAAGCAATTGGGGCTTACTTTCTATAGTATCTAATTACGTTTTTTTTATTGAATAGTGGCTTGTTAGTGTAATGGCGGCAAATGGACGTTACGGCGGCGTCTATGAAGCGGGAACAAGCCCTTTTGTATGTAGGCATGGGACGCATGTTGGAGGAGCAGTAAGCAAGCTGGTGCACACGAAGCGGATTGATGCATTAAAATGTGTTGTACATGTATTGGATACAGTTTGCATGAACGGTGCTCATGATTCGAAAACGGGACTATGACACAAGGAAAACTGTAACGCTGCAACATGTCCCTGCTTCGTGTTCTCGCCACATGTCTCCTAGTGTGTGCCGACCTTCAGACATGGCAAAAGATAACGTAATTTGTCGTTGGCCAAGTTTGCGTCTGTGCTTCTGAATTAGGATTTTTTTTTTATTGAATAGTGGCTTGTTAGTGTAATGGCGGCAAATGGACGTGTACTTTAAGGTCGGCAAACACTAGGGGATACGTTACGGCGGCGTCTATGAAGCGGAACAAGCCCTTTTGTGTGTAGACAAAGGACGCATGTTGCAGGAGCAGTACGCAAACTGGTGCATTATGCTGGCATTAAAATGTGTTGTAGCGAATACAGTTTGCAAGAGCAGTGCGCACTATGCGACATTGAAAATTGAGGTCATTTTGTCCCTGCTTCAGTGACCATCGAATTCAAACCAGCTGAATTTCATGCAACATGTCGCGGGTAACAGATTGTTCTCGAAAACGGGACTGTGACACGAGGAAAACTGTCGCTGCAGCATGTCCCTGCTTCGTGTTCTCGCCACATGTCCCTTAGTGTGTGCCGACCTGCATGGCACAAGATAATGTAATTTGTCGTTAGCCAAGTTTCCGTGTGTGCTTCTGAATAGGATTACGACACTTGTCTCGCTTTGGAAAAATAATCCCACAGCTCCTAATTATTTAAAAGATGACTCTAAAATGCCTGCACGTTCTCGCCAGTAAGAGTACAAAGTCTCACCAGAGCGATCACGTCCTCTAGTCCTTTTTATTCATCTTGTACCTATTAAGTATTCATAGCTGTCTTAGTCGCAGGCTTCATATTGCTGTTGTTTCACGCTCGGCTGGGCTGTAATACTTTAAAGATTAGTTGTGATTTTATGGGATTATAATCATCACGAATTCAGTTGTTCAGATTATTTGTTTTATCTCTTAAATATGAATTAAACGTTTCGTCATACAAATGGTCCTCTAATCAAACAAGGCATAACTGCAGGCCGTTGTAAGGCTTCACAGCCAAACCCCAAAATTGTTGTTTCCTTATATTTTAGGAACTTGAAAGAAGACCAAAAATTCTGCGTGAACAGAAGTTAATCTGTTAATTTCATTAGATTCAGCAATTAGACTAATACCGAGCCATTTTATTACGAAATAGCAACCAGACGCAGCCGAATCGACTAACACTCGTGAAATAGGACCGGAGGGATGGGGCACTCTTATAAGGATCTGTATGGGAAAGCTCCACACGAAAGGGTTCCTTTATCTTTTTCAGGCTTGGGCATGGGGTGTATAAAAAAATGTAGGGCTTTAATAAGTTGAAGTAAAGAAAAGGGTACGATTAAAACCCATTATTTAGGTATATAAAAGGGATTTTCAAATTAAAATAGCTCGTTCTGAAAACTTTAGGAATAAAATTTAGGATTAAAATTTCGGGACATTTTGGTAAAATCATTTGCTCGATTAATAGAATCGTTTCCAGGATAAAACTTTGTTGGAAACTCCCTCCCCCAGAGAAAAATGAGGGTACGTCGTCTAATTGATTAGGCAATATAGGATAGCGGCAAGAACAGTCAAAACCTTACAATCCAAGGCCCCCAAGAACAGAGTAAATAATGAAACCAATTTTACACCGCGGACGTTTAAAATAGACAGCGAGTGCCTGAAACCAAAGAAGCAGATCAGCTAAAGACTGGGCGCCAGCGCTCGAGTGACATTCAAAACGGAAGATAAAAAAAAAAAAAACAAATCGGCCAGGAAGAGCGCCACGTTTTCCTCAATAAGTTGCACGTCAAATAGAAACGCCATAACCTGCACACGAGCAAAGTGGCCCATCATTAGGCCGGAGCTTATCACGATTTCTGCAGCACGAAGCGACGGGAGTATTTCCACTCCCCCCTGGATAGGATACTCGTCCACCGCAGGGTTACCCCCAGCATTAAATTTACCAGAAGCCATTTGTACAGCTGGCTGGAGAGAGGCACTGTGAGAGTTAAGTGTCTTGGCCATGAGAAACGCATTAGAGTTATTTTTAATTTAATTTATTTAACTTATTTTTCTCCTTGAAACAAGAACAAACAAGTGTAAAAAACCACATCAGCAAAATGAATCGATCACTGACCACAGAGTAACAGTTAGAATATGCAGAGTTTTTCTCGTCATTGAAGATGAGGTATCCTAAGCCAAATGTATTTGGGAAAGTAAAACATGTAATAAGTCTCTCTTATTATAGAATTCCTTTGCTAAAAACTATGTACGAGGACTTAAAACAAGACATCGTCTTACAAAATGAGTTGTTTGTTGATTGTGCAATGTTTACTGAGCATTGCTCGAGAGGCTTAAAGTCTCTATAGTCGTTACATGGTCTAGCAGTTACGACTTCTGGCCCGCTATCTCCAACACGTAAGACATTTCAGTTAAAAAATAACATACTTGCCTCATTGCAAGATTACTATTCACGTAAAAAAAGCTCTGATGGTTTGGTATGTGCATACTTTAAGGGCCGTACCACTTATATATCCCCGGATTTTCTTTAGATCTAGAGATTCCGTGCTCCTTGATGAGACATACCGACATTGGTCTAAGTAACTCTTTGTTGGATTAAAAAACTTGTGGTTTGTCCGAGATTAGTACTAATGTTATATTATTGTCAAACCGCTTTGCTCCAGATCCAATTGTAAACTCTTGCACAACTATCTTCAGTTTGATATCTGAATATTTCACAAACTTAACCTATTTGCTCTCTCTTATTTACTGAAACGGATAAATGATTTGACACAATATTTAGGAAAGGCCGGATGAGTTGTTTTTTTTTGGCAAATCGTTTTACTCGAGCTCGTGACTCACGAGTCTTCTATAGCATATACATGATAGTTCCAGACCACTGGGGGTCGAAAGTTGTCGACTATATGTATAAAGCTGCTGCGTTGTTTCTCTATGGATAGGCTCTCCCATATTATAAGTGAAAAAGAGCGCCATCCGGGACTCGCATACTCGAAACACTCAAAAATGCTCTAAAGTAGCCACGAAGTCCTCATCTCCCCTTTCAGACAGTTTCTCGAGAGGCATTACAACAGCTAAGTATTCCGGCTTGTAGGATTAAGGACAAACTGGGCTCCTGGGACGAGTAACTGACTGGGCCAGGATAATAGCGTCAAAAGACAAAACCTTTCAGAGACACGGTTTCAGAAACCTTTTTTTTGCTCAATAATTTCTTTCCGCCGCAGTTCCGAAGCGATACGTCTAAATTCTCTTTTTCCGTAAAGGAATAAAGTAATATTTTGCGGGTATCATACACGCCTGTTACCATAAATGCACTACTGATCATGTGTTGAACACTATCAACAAAAAGAAAATTGTAGTGTCAGCACGCAGGATGGCCACCCACATTTCAATATCAACAAGCTGCCAATGTTAGGGTTACTATGTGAAACTGTTCTCGACATCGCTAGAAATGAAGAGTACCAAGGTTGAAGAAAATTTTGTTTCCATGCTTACGGAAAATTTTTGCGCGGAATGACAGAACTGGACCCAATAAGTTGCACAGTCCCCTGAAAATGGACACCGCTTTGAAGTCGTTGAAGTTGTTGCTGGTCTAAAGAGTGTATTTTGATAGGAGAAGAGAGAAGCTGAAGGGAAAGAGAACTAATGAAATTGCAGAGTTTGTAAATGTTGTCCAGTTTTTTTCACACCAACAAACATTGCGTAGGCGTTCATTCCAGGTAATTGTATCAACACGTTAAACTTGACTAACCAGCTGGAATGTCCTTTCAAAAACATATCGCCCAGATGCCGGTGTTTAGTAAAACCTTAATAACCTTTTAGCGTAGGAAATAGCTTATTGATATATAAGCCAATACCACAAAAAGATTAAATATAATGCGTTATTAATAGCAGCAAAGACATTTGAAGAAGGAGCTGATTTCAATGGTTTACGATTGTGTTGCCCATCCGGAGCAAAACAGCAGTCAGCAAAGGTTATGCATCGACGGGTACCCAAGAAACCGTTTTGTTGTTCTTACATTCCAAGCCTGACAAACCTCTTTGTCTTCTGCGCATTTGGTGCAAATGGACCAAAAAGACAAGTTAATATCTTTCACAGCAATCGCACTCTTTTATGAGGGTGGCACGTGATGAGGGCCAAAATAAGTGTGTGACTCGTGGACACGATGGATAGCAACTAACAGACACGTGCTTGTTAGAAGTAGCTAAAAGCATATGCGATACGCGAACAAGGTTAAAATTCGTGCGAACGTGTCAAAAACGTAAAATGCCCCATTTGGTACCCTCTGCTATTACTTGATCAACTTGTACTAATACACAATACACATGTACACATGTTAAACGAGCATCTTTTGCAGGCCAGATGAAGACCCCTGCCCAGTGTCAAACGTTAATTCAGTAATTGCTTACTGATTTAATAGGAAGTGCTTTGCTTTTGTGGTTAGATCTTGCAAAGATATTTCGAAAACGGTGGCTTTGATCACTGAATAAAGATCCCACAAGAATTACTTGACTGAGACATTAGACGTAAATGTATTTAGAGAAAGCAGTTCTGATACTCAGTGACAAAAAAACGTAAGATTTCGCTGAGTTAGTCTATGATTAGAGAACCCTAAAGACTATTTGTTTACGTAGCTACACGCTGCTGACGTATATACAAATTGGATGCGAAGACGTATATACAAATGGTGAGAAGTCTATTCAGTAACAAAAAATACAGGCACTACTACCATATTCACATGTTTCAAACAATAAACGATAGGAGTCTGAAAAGAAGAATATATAATATGTGATCTATATAATGGTTATTAATGCGAAGGAATGTGGATCAAACACTGAAGTTTCTTTTTTTTAATTACTTTTCCGTCAAAGATGAGAACGTGAAAAGCACTTATGCTACCCATTCTTACTGGAAATTGTTAACTAAATTATCGTCTTTCGCTGTCAGAACTAAGTATATGTTGTGGACATGGTACGCTTCACTAAAGTTTCCAAAGGGCATTGACTCGAGTATGCCCGCCTTCTTAAAGTTTTTCAAGGTTTAATTAATTTATCACTAGAGCAAAATCCATTTTCATCTTGTTACTCCTGATCCGGGATTTCAATCTAGGCTTATAACCAGAGCCGGAAACGCCTGACGGCTTGGCAAGGCCAGGGTTAGTTTCTCTAGTCTTTGAACCATGCCGGAGTGTCCTCTTGATATATCTTTTTGATTTGATTGCCATATCAGTTTTTGCTTTGGACAGTCTGAACCCTTCTGTGGTATTTCTTCTCTTACGCAAAGATTCCTCTCTTATCGGCAAAGGAGAAACTTAACACCAGTTTTCTCTGTCAGTCTCTCGCAACATTTTAAACACAACGTCATTGTTGTAGTAACTTTGCTCGGTCCAACCATGTCTTCACCTCTTGCATTCGGTATTTCATGGGCCCTGGGCCACCCTCGTAGGCAATTTCACTGTTTTGCACGATGTACAGTCGAATTGGCACAGCACCGTAGGCGATATTTGCCGCGTTTAACATGGAATCCACCGCCACAATACAACCAGAAAGGTCGACGGATGTTGTCATCTTCTGAGCGGCCTTACATCTCTCAAGTTGTGTACGGTGCATTGGAATGTCACTGATCCCCTGATTAAGATAAAAACAAGAGCAGTATAATCATTTGGCTCTTTTATTTTAATTTTCATCTAATTGTCTGGAGTTTGTTTAGTCAGCTCTAACGGCACTGTGTCGAGTTTGTGGCACTTCTCCAAGTTTGGTCGATGGCCACCGCTTGACAACAAACTTGTTTACATCGATCTCATCTGTGCAGGCCAGCAAATTATTTAAAGTGCATTTACATGTTAAAAATAGACATGAGCACAATGAGCTGCACACGGTAAAAAGGAAAGTATTTTTTGTTACCTTAAATGCCCAGCCATCTACTGGATGTGCCTCTTCGATGTAGACCACAGCAAAATCGGCCACCTCTGCAAAGTCGTTCTTTAATTGTTGGTACCTTTTCAACATTTGCATGAACACTGGGCAGGTTGAGCTCCCGAAATTAAGCACCAGAGGTCGGCTGCCCCTTGCAAAGTCCAGAAGCCGGTGGCAACGTTTTCCATCGACCGACACGACTGGAGAGTTGTAGGCCTTGCCGTGCAGTTTGACTTTCTTATTCTTGTCAGCGAGCACGCAATGATAAACATTCTGAAGCATTTTCCAGGTAAACAGCGAATCCCAGTAAAGTTCCGTTGGCAAGGAAGTGTCTGTCATTTTGCACATAGCAATGCTGACGAACGACTTGAAAAAAGGGACAATCTTTAAGAGCCATCCGACGGTGAACACAAAAACGAGTGTCGTATAGAGGAAGAACCTCTGCATGCCTTGAAATTCCACAAACATCTAGACTGCAATCAAAGAGCTCACCAATACTTGGTTTCGAATCGTTCCCGAATGAACAAATATTTTGTTTGTTGCTTTTTATATATGCGCCTACTCAGTCCACGTAAAAAAAAATCCGCTTTCGGTGAGTGACTTAGAACAATACGGTAGCAAATCTACTGCCCGGTGTATAATTACCACAATTAAAAATGACACCATGTCATCCCACGGTGAAATGAGTAGTGGGAGCGGAAAACCCTAGAATATTCTCAGAAAAATGAAATCTTCGAGCAGAGAACTCTGCTTGTCTTGAATATTTACTCCTTTTTCTTTTTTTTTTTCTTATAATTCCTTACCTTTAAGTTTAAAATGCGAAGCCATACATGGTCCATGTCGCTAATTGTTCTATTTTGTGGTGACTGGTGCCAAAAACCAGTCACTCGTTTCATGACGCAGGAAATCGAAATTTGAGTCCACAAAACGCTTTACTGATGTTATGTGCTCTTAATTTTTGATTTTGTGATCTTTATGGATAATTCACTGATGTTTTTTCGCTTTCGTGCTCAAGGTGTAAAGTCACTGCACAATTATCGTGATTACTAAGAGTCAATCAAGCCGCCATATACAAATGTATCCCTTGGGGCGCGCTCCTAATCTAATGCAATTAACAACAAATCAGTACTGTACGTTACGACTCATGCGCCGCTAACACCTGGCCGTGCAGTTCAAGCCACACAATAACAACAAACACACTGGCTTCAAAATGCTTTTACTGAAGTGTCCGGTCTTAAAAAAAAAAGAAACTATTTTACATTTCGCTTCCGCTTCTACCGACATCAAAGATAACGCTCCATTAACATGAGCCTAATGAGTCGTTTGTCATAGCAAGAAATAAGAACACACTTTTACTCAGCCATTGTGGTTCCGTTCTTTTGTCGTATACCTATACGCCCCCTTCAAAGGTTTACCTGCTGGACAAATGATTGCATTTTGAGATTTTTCACTTAAAAAATATCGTATCATTGATGATTTCCAGTAACTATTCAAGGTTGCACTACTGAATCAAGTTTTCTGATGTAAGTGGCTTACTGACTCAGTGATACAATCTTTTTTCACATCGGCACTATGCAAATGGTACTTGATATGTTTTCACAGTAAGTGTATATATCTTTTTACAAACCCGGGGTATTGCAATAAATATTTTTGAGAACTGAGCAGTTATATTGCAGCTCTATGGGGAGGCTGTACGTATGTCAAGTCATAATGCAAATGAGCAGCCGTTATTTCAGCTGTGCTGCATGCTTCACTCTAACAATAATTTTGTAACCTCAAATATTTACTTTTCCGAAATCCTGGTTGTGAACCCTTCTCGTCGGTCTCACGCGGAGGTCGGAATGCGGGGATTAACAATAACCTGTTATACCGGTCTGCTAGAGTGCAAGTAGCGTGAGAAAGCACTTGTGCTTGTCTCTCGCGGTAGCTCTATTGCACTGAATGCAGTTGAGTAAATAATCGTGGGGTATTATTGTATACGCGATAAAAGATATCGGCACGGTCAAAAGATCAAGTAAAGCTTAAACACCTTAAACGTTTTTTCTTCACCTGTCCTTTCATCGAATTTTGAGTAGTAAAATATTTTACTTACGGGAATCATCCACTAAACCGTGCTGATAGAGAGACTCTCTTGGTGCTTGACAATGTACAGACGACCCACGCTCAAGTCACGAGCAGTAATATGACAACGGGTTGACCGCTAAGAACTACAAGAATGTATATCGGACTTGCTGTAACTGAGAAAGTCGAGCATATTTTGGCCAATTACTTAAGGACCGATTGTCCAACATAGGGTCATGTTAAACGTTAACTTCGAGTTAAGTCATTTATGAAACACCAACAATTATTTCCCTCAGAAAAGACCAGAAAAGAAAAACTCATCTCTCTTAATTTCCGTACCGTCGGCTCAGCAGTTTTCACTTTCACTTTCTCCAATCGTCCCTTAAATTAGCGGAAATTGAACGGGCGCTTCTGAAACGGACTGAAATTAAAACCTAGTGACTCTTAACCCCAGATTAGCGCAAATCGGTTTTACGAACGACCGAAGCGACAAGATTAAAATAAACTTAATTTTGCCATGTTTGTATCCTGTTGCGAGTCTGGGACCTTGTAGTGGTGGTTTTAAACGGTTTTCGTGATCCCACTGCTAAGGACTTTAATCTAAAATACGACAATTTTTCTGGCTATGACAAATCCAAAGTAACACTCTCGACAAAAGCTTGGGCAGCCTGTGGCTACAGTTCATGCGTGAGAAAAATGATGACGTCAAACATCCAGTAGTTTCAGTTATTTACATATATAGACATTTCTTGGTCTGGATAATTGTGACCTTGCCGCGCGTAATAGCCATAAATAGCATGCTTGACGTCATAATTCTCACAGCTTCTAACATCGTCAACACTAGGTTCAGGGATAAGTTTTATTAGTCAGTTCCATTACCCTTGGTTATCTTGTAAAGATAAATGATATACGATTACAACATATATTTGAAAATTGAAACATTACTTCAACAACAAAGGGAAAAAAGGTTTTAGTTAAGAGTTAATAGGGTAAAACTATTAAAAGAAGAAGAATAACTCAATCAAAGTGTCGTGATTTTAATTTCGTGACCGTGTGTCACGCCAATATCCAGAAACAAGCTTGATGGAAAGTGATGACGTAATTCCCTTGTTTGTTTGAGTTCGGCCGTAAAAGAAATGTTCTCTTGATTATTGGAGTTTTCCCTGTCTGTTGCTTATTATTGGTGAATATTCATGAATTTCTTAACGTTTTAAACCTGTTGCGTGAATAAAGTACAGACGTATCACGTGATCTGGACTTCGTGACATGCATTGCGTGATGTTTAAAACTTCTGGTGAGTTCTTGAATATTCACGAGAGTTCATTAATCTGCTCGGCTATCCAGTGGTTGGAAGGTTTTTCCTAATAGAAAAAACAAATAGGAATTATGACATCATCAGTTCAAAGAGCAACCCGATCTCTCCTCTTTCCGCTCTTTCGGTAAGGTGAGAAGCCCTGGAACGAGGTTGTTCAATGATGTCCATTTTTGATGTTTAGGGGCGCGGCAGAGGCTCCGTCATCACGAATTTCATGAGCGACAGTCTCCTAGTTGAGAGTTTAGCCTCGAAAGTGAAACTCTCAAGATCTCTACTCAAGACGTTTTTTGTGTCTTGTCTTGTGGCTTGTAAGCTATATTACTCAACAATTCTCATAATAAAACCATTTTCCTTCCTGGAATGCTTCTAAGACCATAAAATGTTTTAAAGTCATCAATAAAGTCGTTCGACTTTCTTTTTTTTTAAAATAAAAGTTAATTGTTAATTAAAGACATCTGTTAACCGTAAGGAAAGTAAGTCATCGGTAAGTTCCAACTTTTCTTATGACTTCTACAAATCATTATGTTAATATTCTATTAGCAAAATTCATTTCATCTTGCTTTGATCGAAGCAATATTCCTCTTTCAAATGTTACCGATGTAACTTGATTGCTATATCATAACTTTATTACATGTTCACGATAATCATTACTGTTTCAGCTTAAGTTTACAAAAGCTTTTGTAACACAGTAGTGCTCTTATGGTTATGCAAATAAAGCCAGTTGTTGTTGTTGTAAGTTAGCCATTAGCCATGAAAGACATCATTAAATTGAGACCCTCTAGGTATCATGTGATTTGTCAAGATGCGAACAGCTCCTAGTTATTGCCACATAACATGCATTTATACATACATATTTTCCAATAGTTTGGTCTTTTAGGTTACATAAATATTACATATAGTCAGTTTGTGTTCCGCGAATGTACGTTAGGGTTAGGGTCAGGGTTTAGGTCTTAGAGTTAGAATAGAATTTTCGCCACTGAGAAGGTGAATGAAAGGAATTTCCCTGCGCATCGACTATCCCTCTGGGATGGATATGGGGAATGCCCAGAAATCTCATGGCGCAAACGTGTTATAGAAAATTAGGGTTAGCGCCTAGGGTTAGGGGTTGCTGAAGTTTCACAAAAACAATTACTTGTCGATTTTTCCCATTCATTAGCCTGCGTAGCAAGCGTTCCCTTAGGAAGAGCTTTTCCGCATTCTGACCGCGCGTAAATTTAAATGAGACCAAAAACTCAGCTCGCCCCACCACTCCCTGCTTCGTCTAATTTTTGCTCTAGCTCCAATTTACGCGCGGTCAGAATGCAGAAAGGGAACTCTTGCTACACAGGCGTCCCAATCATGGGATAGGTGAGGGAAATGGTCGGAAATCAGAGCGCACAGACGTCTTTTAGAAAATCAGGGTTACAATTCACTGCACGGAGAGTCTGCTGGGAACTAATTCCCTTGCGCATCGTGTGGTCCCATGGAATAGGTGAGAGGAATATCCTGAAATCTCAAATAAAATGCTGTAAAGAAATTAGGGTTAGCAGCTACCTAGGCTTAGGGTTAGCTCAAGTTAGGTTTTAGGTTTAGATGTGGACATGAGGACAGCTTATGAGTACAGCTCCAACGAGATGCATAACGGACGGACTTATTGTCTCTTAACATGTCTGCATTTCATAGTAAATGGGTATTAGGTAGTTCGTCCTGTGTGATTGTCCGGGTGACGGTAGTTCTGAAAAAAACTGTTGTTGGTGACTGACGTTTCGCCAAACTGAACGAACGAGACTTATAACACAATAGACTGACAAACACTATTCACTCGACTCTGAAGATGACTTCTGCTAAGATTGACGAAACGTCAGTCACCAAAAACAGTTCTTTTCAGAACTACTATCACCCAGGCGATCGCACTAAACGTCTACATTTATAGTTTTTGCAATAGGTTGGTGTTTTACTAACCCTTATTGTAGTAATATCTAGAAAAATTACTAAGATTGACGCAAAAACGTCCTAAAGGCCCTTTACTGAGGGTGTCAACATAAAAACATTCCCATCGATTTTCGTGATAAATTAAGGTAATTCCTATTTGAAACTGTCAAATATAGGTTTGTACATTGTTTATCACTAGAATGAGTTTCATTTTATTAAAAATTCAAATCAATTTGATAAATGGAAAATCAGGTGGAAAATGATCAAGGAAGCTGAAATTTTAGCATTTATAAGTCAGCGGCATATGGACTTTGTGTGTGGATTTTTGAGGAAAATCGGCCGACCCCCATTTCCAAGTCTGCCCCGGTCTCTCGTCGTATTTCTTCACTCCATAAAAGCAATACCACTGGCTTTGACGTGATGATCACACACGCAAAGAGAATTTTGAAATTTTTAGCAATTGCAACAAACAAGTGCCACCGCTATCGCTTTTTTCTCTCTAGAGGAAAAACAACTATTTTATCCATTTTGTATCGAGTTATTGAGAAACTCGTGGAAATTTGGGAGACCTCCAAAAAAGCAATTTTTGTCTAAGTTCCGTGTTCCCACAGCATTTCTCGTGCTCCAAAACTCCCACTTGTGTTTCCATAACTCTTGGAAGCACGGAAAAGCTTGTAATGTCCATTACTCAAATATTGGCACAGTATATCTGTTATCAAATTTATGTTTTCTTTCCCGAAAACCGCAGTTTATTAAGCGCATTATTTTGGGTGATTGGTTAACTCGATTTCAAAGTTTATCGTTTCTGTTACATCATCAGGAATTACCTCGCTGATAGCCTGCGCGTCATTCAGTTCAAAATGGTTTATGCAAGAAAAAAAAAAGGAAAGTTCCCCTGGACAAATGCTGACTCACGATTGGTCCTTTCTCTAAGCTTCGTCATTAGTTCAATTGATTGCGTTCACCGACATCGATGTTGGAAGGATTTCTGGCAGAATAATTTGATTGCAGCAATCAAAAATTGCTTTAATGATTTGGCGGAGTAAATAGCTGATTTTGGGATAAAAGTCTTGGAATTACGTTTTTTTCTTTACTGACATTCAGGGACTGAAAGAAAGCAATACGTTCTGTGTGTTTAGGTTTAAGAGATTTAACAGATGAAAATCCCAGACTTCACGGTGGCAATAAAGGTAAAAAACCAAGCCGCATTGCGGAATATAAAGAAGTAAATTTCTTAACTGCTGAACGCTGATTGGTTAAGAAGTTGTTCCATTTGACAAATGGTGGTTACTTAATCTCCCAGCCTTTTATTGTTATCAAGCCATGTTTCATAGTTGTCTCCTTTTTATGACGATATTTTCATGACAGCTGCTTCGAAAAAATAAAAAAAACGAGTGCATGAACAATGCCTGGAAGATGAATGAGCCGAATTTTGAATTTTGTCGTGTCACATACGCTAAAGAATCGTAAAAGAGTTTCCGTCTTTTGTTTGATAAACGGGTTGTAAATTATTTCACCTGTTTTTAAAGGGAAAAATATTTTTTCTTCGGGGATTAAAAGTATTAAGCTTTTTCGTAAAATGTGAATCTCTCAGCCTCGCTTCAACTGTGTTTCGCCTTGTAATGCAATGTTTGATTGATTTCTGGTCGATGCCGAGTCGATTGAGTAAGTCGGAGCTATTAAAACAAAATGTTGCGTGCACAGAAGTGAATATGGCAGCGCTTGTAGTAGTAAACTGGGAAAACCATTTCCGCGGTACGTTTTATAGATTAGATGACCTAAGGCGATAAGAAAATGGATGTAAAATCTCGCAAGCGATTGAGATCGCGGGGCTCTGTTCGTAACTGGCGCCTTAAATGCGCTGCATGTTCTTTCCAATCAGCGGCCTACCCGATAATAGCGTTTTCTGTACTTTGGCGTTTATATATCATTACTTGATAGTTTCCTACTTTAGTTGGTCATTGGAGCTGGGTGGATGTTGATCTGAGAGAGAAGTTTCGTCGACTCAAAAATAAACATGGAAAGCTTAAACATCACGGAAACCGACTGAGAAAAGCCTTCAACGACAAGAAGTCCTCCTACGTTAGCAAAATTTGTACAAGGTATGTTTCACCCCGTATAATTCAGATAAAATCGAGCGATTTTTTTAAGCAATTGTAAACGTCTTCAAGCCGGGTACACTACGTACTCAGGCATTGTTCAAAAGGTAACCGTGATCTTGATTTTGATTTCTTAATAATAATTCTTAACTTAAGCAATTTTTGTGTCGTGTAAATTTTTCTTCAAAACAAAAAATTTATTTCAGCACAGAAGCGAAATAACAAAAGATTCAGAACAACGTTGCTGTTATTCGTCACGTACCTTACCTAAAATTAATTATAAGAAAAATAAAATAAGATTTTACTAGTTGCCAGCTAATTAATTAGAGTTATTCGAATTTGGAATGAAAATTGGAAATCTATTCTTTCGTTTTTCCTCTCTGATAAATCCGGAAATATTTCAGTTCAAATGGCAATATCGCCTAAAGATTTTCTTTTCATTAAACTTGTGCAATATCATGTCTGTTGTAAAAGGTTAGAACAAAACCGATCCTGTCAAGTTAAATTTATTTCCCCCTTTAATTAACCTTCAACAGAAAGCTCCGCCAATCGTCGATTCTGTTAATGAGTACTTGCGTTTTCATTAAAACAGAGGAAGATATTTAAATTTCCGCTATACAACAACTTAAAATAGCTTCATTTTATTGCTGCAATTGCTGCAATATTATATCGATGACTAAAATTAGTTTCATTATTTGTTGTTCGGTACTGTTGGTTTTGACATATTGTCTGAACTTTAATGTCATAAATCGTGTGAACCTTACTGATGACAAAGCTGTTAATTTTAATTAGGACATTTGGGGAAAGTCCGACAGCCCATTTTAAAAAAAACATCCTTTTCGTCTTCATCATATTGATTATTTTCAGTATATTACTTTGCACTTAGGTTTATTCCACGAAAGAGAAAAGAGTGTTTTGACATGCTAAGCTCTCCAGGTATACATCACGTTTTCTTGTGCACAACCTTTTTATCCAGTCATAAGACTAAAAACCGGTTTCTTGGAAACAGCCCACAAATGCATAACGTGTTGAGAACACAGCAAAACAAGTAATTTATTTGACAACAATGTATTTTATTGACTTTTTTGTATGTGTTTTAATGACAAAAACATAATAGACCAGTTTGTTCAATATTGGAGCAACATTGGGCTGGCATTGGACCAACATTGCCATCCTTGGCGGTGACAAACATAAACAATTTAAGACCTCTCCTGGTTCTGAGAAAACGTGCCTTTTTTTTTTCGTTTTACTGCCTCGTCTTTCAAAAGAGACGTAGGAAAAAGAAAAAGAAACATAAATAAGGCCCCGAGTTCGTGTTTTGAATCATGGAGGTTTTAATTGTGGGCGGGGCGGTGGACCTTATTTTTCGGTCCATAATCCCTGTGTCAGTTGCGGTTATTAGCGATAATCCTTTAATTGCTAAAGTGTTCTGTTCATATCAGTACAGTGTCATTTCAAACAGACAGGTGATGTTATGCATACAGATATGCGTCAACGAAATGATTTGAAATGTAAATTCTCATCAGATTCAGACAGGAAACTAGGCACGTATAGTCTTAACTGCTGCATGTGGGAGGTTCAAATAACATAAAAATAAAAAAAAAAAAATTAAAATATAAAATTATAAAAAAATTAAATTAAAAGTAGCGTTGAAATAAAATTAAAATTTTATATACATTTTAAAATTTTTTTATTGCTTTTTTTGTAGGCATTTTAATTAACGTTACAATCCATTATATTGCCTACTGTACATTTCAATTGTTTTTTTTTGTTTTTTTCCGATCGCATTTATTTCAAATCGATACCGATGCCGAAATAATGATCTTCTCGTCTTCATAAAAATTTTCCAACAATTTACCAAAAGGCCTTTCCAAAGATGTTAAAGATGCAGTATTTATCGCGCTTTATACATCCTAGGAAAGCAAGGTTCTGATTTCGCAAAGCCTCAAATTAAAGGACAGTGCGAAGCATTTATCTGTAATCCCTTCTTTATATTATTAGTAGAATTCACATTGGATAATGTAATTCAAGAGTTTTCGTTAGCTTAGCCGTCATGGCATAGGTTAATTTATACCATGCTCTGCAAATATGGTAAGCGTACCCGTAATTTTTTGGGGCGTTTTTATTTTTATTTTAGTTTATTTTAGTTGTCTATATTTTGTGCTCATTTTTAATGAAACAATTATTTCACTAGCGCTTGCTGGATATGATATGAATATTGCGAACTTGGTGCTACACGCCTCATCAGTGGCTATCTATCATCCTGGAATAATTGTTAATTAGTGCATTGGCTATACGTTTTCTTGTTCCTCCGATGTTTTTTTTTCCTCCAGAGAAATACTCCTAGACGCTTCATGCTAGAGAAACCGGGATAAGCTCCGGGCTGATGGGCTGCTTGCCCCGTATGCAGACTTTACCTACCATATGAAAGGGTGCTGCACCAGGACTCGTGTTCTCTTGGACGATTCAGCACATTTCCACTTCCAAACGAAAAATGATTTTGTACAAACTCGTGATTTATTTTGGTTAGGTTAGTAAATTAGGTTAGATAAGAGGAGACGAAAAATTGAAAATGCAATGATTGGTTAATTCATAGTTACCAAAATTATACCAACTTCTGTAGCACCTTCAGTGGCTTTTAAGCTTTGCCCGAGTCAATGTTTTGTGGCCATTATTTTTAGGAGATCAAAAAGAAAAAGAAAAATCTTCTTTTTAACGACACACTCCAAAACATCTGTTAATTTAAAAAATCGGAAGATGTACACCCCAGCAAATAAACTATTATTGGAATAATGCTATCCACAAACCGGCAGTTGTGAATCCCATTGTTTGTAGGTGTTTATTAACAATCGGTTATAAAGTTTCTTATCAATTACGGTCGGTCGTTGAAACTAGACAGATGTTCAAAGAGAAAGAAACCAGTGTTCTCACAGAGGAGCAAATACGAAAGCTATATTGCGGGAAGGCCTGACGTTGAAAGCCATTTAGTTGGGTGCGTATCAGAAATGTTATAAACGTCCTTTCTGTGAAATTGGATTTCTTGTCGAGTAATGATTCAAAAAATCTTCTTGAATTGGGTGCATATATATTTTGGCTAATATAATACCGATTCAAGCCAAAGAATATTTTAATGCGAATTTTTGTTACATTGTCTGTCAGGTTCAAAACGTATTTGAAAATTCACGATCCCATTTAAATTTCCAGTCTATATAACCCAGGATTATATTGGAATATATATAAAAATTTCTGTTTGGTTATTTAACACCACCACAAATTATGTTCCGTGCTAATTAAAGTTATCATTTTGATCGACAAAATTGATATTGAATATTTCGTTTTGTTCTGCAAATTATTCGGTCAGGTAAAGACCATAACATGTACAGGCGAAATTTTCTTAATTATAAGCTTGTGCTGCATTCATGCCGACAAATAATGTCATGCGTCTTCACTGAATTTGTCTTTTCCGATAGATAATTCATCGTTCAAATCGACTAAAAGTTTATGTAATTGGATTTTGATTCTAGAAAATAGGATAAACCTAACGGCAGCCGAACTCCTGTTTTAGCGTTACCAATTTTACAAAAAAATCATTTTCGTCTTCATTCTTTTCACCTGTCATGTTTTGGTACTAGAACTTCCTTTTCAGTCATTATGTTTAAGAATTGTTGGAGGTAGCTTGGCCGAGTGGTTAGGGCGCCGGACTTGAAATCCGGAGGTGGCGGGTTCAAGTCCCGCTCGTGATGTTCTTGGTAGCACTTAGTTCAATAGGCCGCGTTCGATATATCGATATTCTAACATGGATCCGAGGCGTTCGGGTCAAAATTGCAAAATGTTTAAGTTTCTTTCGGCTTTAAAGGCAAACTTAAGATATACTTGTTCATAAAATCCAAATTATATTGTAATTTTCTGAGAATTTTAGCTTTTAGGTTTTATTTTATCTCATTTTATTTATTTTTTTCCCGCCTTTGATAACCACCTCTTCTGTGATTTAGATTAGTTAGCTGTAATTGTAAATATAGGGATTGTGAGTTTTAGTTTTAGATAATTTGAACATATCCATATGGAATTTGCGCACTACAAATTCTTCATTATTATTATTATTATTATTATTATCGTTACAACTTAAAAGCAAATCTCAAAAAGCCTGAAAAAGTCTATTATTCCGCATATTTTTGACGTCATAAATTTCGTCATACGACTTGTTTACTGGGAATGAACAGTGAAGTCCTATGCTATTTTTAAAAAATGTCTTTAAAATGGATGCGGTTTAAGTTTCGGGATTTTCTGCCCTCGTCACGTGATTTGCCACTCGAAATAGTTAAAGGGGTTAGGGTTAATGCAAAAAAATACATTACAGTGATAGTTAAGAGGGTTAGCTCTAGGCTTCTATATGTCTCTTTCTGAAGTTTTACACTCGATCGAATTTTGAAAATTAAAAGTTTCAGTAAAAGAAAAAAGCAAAAACAAAAACAAAAATTCGTGGGTCGCAAAGTAGCTAAAAGCTACCGGACATTAACTCATCTTGTTTTTGGGGGTGACATAAAGCTTTTTTCAGTAGGTATTATTGTAGATCTGCAGATCATAATTGAAATAACATGAAAACTTTTCCATAGCATGGCAGACGTTATAAAAGTTCCAAAGCTACCATCTATTTAAAAAAAAATGCGGCGACGCCGCGTGCATGTATCTATGTTTTTGACCATGATTGAGTATCAGTTGTTTTGCGAAGTCTGAAGTGTGAAGCTGCAGCCAAATGCGATATATTTTCTTAGCATAAAAATCGTTTTTACTAAACGTGGCCAGCACACATGCAAATTTATTGGAACAAAAGAAATAGTTGACACAAGAAAAGACTTCAACTTCCATAGGGTTGGTTTGGTACACCAACACAGTCGCCGTTTGATTGCTTTGGGACACCAAAATGCATGGCTGCCGTCGCGTCATGTATAGTCAGAGAATATGAAAAAGTCTTTTAGAGTCTGCAAAACGCTATGAAAACAAAATTCACTGCACTAAATGTATGCTGATTTTGTTTTCAACTAACCTGTGTATCGAGTCTATTGGTTTTACAGGGAGGTGTTGAAGTTTATGTGTTTTCATACTCAAATACTAAATGACAAAACGATTGATAACTAATTAAAAACAAGTATATTTTATCTATTTGTTACTAAATCAATAAAATGAAAAAGAAAATTTTGCTATGTAAAATTGGTAAAAATCTCCACTGATGGGAGCCTAAAGTTACATATCTATAATTAGTAACTACTTGCTACTACGAAATTATCTCATGATTGAGGGAAAATTACAGTTTTACCTTATTTCATGTGAATTGTCTAGCATGTTCAACGAAAATATCAAGACAAGTTTTAGGAGTATAGTGTTTGCTGTACCGACTAAGTTTCAAATTTCTTCAATCGAAATAACGGTTCTTGTAGAAACACAAGTTTTATCTGTCAGCGGATACATATTCCAACATCAGGTTGGTCGAAACAAAATAAACTCCTCTTTATTTCTGTTCCGGCCTTTTGTTTCTGTACTGCCTCGTTGGAGAGATCTTTATCCTTTGTCTTGTATTGACAGAATATTGTCAGTAGCAATGGGCAAACACCATCAAGATATTCTTTGTGGATTAACAACGAATCTGTAAAATATTGTTAATGACACAGAGATAAAAAATGCTTACGTCTATTCCTTGAATGACGCCCGTTATTTACTGGTTTATATTAACAAATTTCATTGTGTTGTTAAAGTTCTCGGTACCGATATTACCTTACATTAGCAGGAACCGAAGCTGCCCCTTCACTCAGTCTTATAAATAACCTTTTTTTCTCTTTTTCATCTTTGGTTAAAGAAGACGAACTCAGGAGAGAAACTCGAACAAAACGGACCACAAAAGGACACCAAGAAAACTGCTTCCCAAGGTTTCAGGTAAGGAGAGACCAAGAACGTTTGTAAACAACTGTGTTAAAAGTTGGTTTTTGTGAAGCAAACATTCACGTTTTCATAGAAAGTGGGAAAGAGAAAAGGGGGAAAGAGCTCTTCCCCTTCTTTCTCTTTCTTTCCTGGCATGCAAAGTAGAATGAGAGGAGAATGGTGATGCACTCCCCGGCAAAGGAGGTATAATCCCTCCAGATGAACCAGACATTTCACTGTCGAATTGCTATCGGATGCTCTAAACCTTTAACTCCTTGGCAAGGGCATTGCGAATCAGCGAAACAGATAGTTCGTCTTTAGGCAGTACCCGGATTACTTGTCCTGAGAACCATACCAAGACGCACAAAAGAGAAAAAATATCACTGTGACTGCTCAGATTTGTCCGGGTGGATTATTCACTTTCCGGATACTTATCAGTTTTTAACGAGACTTTGGAAACGCATTCTGCTCCCATGAAGTAAAGTTGTTGTATTGATCATGACTGTTCGGATGTTGATGTTAAGACAGGAATGATCATCGCAATTAAGAACACAGCAGCTCGAAATCAATCTTTCATTTCTTCACTTCTTTCTCCGCAGTTCAAATACATGATCTTTCATATTTTCACTTGCATTCTTCCCCATAGGAACTTCATGTATTAGCGAAGTAATTAGTATTAATTTTAGCGCCATTTTCTCATAACTGTCTTGTTTTGATCTTACTCCTGCAAAATATTGCGTGAGTAATGTTTCGGTTTTAAATACAAGTATGGGTAATGAAATGATTTTCGGAATTTTCACAAAACGTAATATCGTGGGTGACAAATTACGCTTACAATCGTGGGCTTTTGACTTGTTTATTGTATCGAGAAAAGTCGCGCCAAACGTTGCCATGGCAATTTTGTAATTTTACATGTGAAATTAAACATGCGCACCAAAATAAAGGAGTTATTTGTCACCCATGATATTGAGTAATGAAACATCGCGGTTTACTTGGTCGAACGGGCTAGAAGCGTTTTGATTTCTTTCTTCTTCCTATGACTAAGGGAGTTGTTTCCCTCCAGTTAGCATATGACGTCACGTTTTGGCGACCAGAGAAAGCTTAGTTCCCAGGAATCACGGACTTCATATTGATTGGCATTAAGAAATTGAGAAATATAGTAAGTCATCCGTCAACGCATCGTATTCTTGGGACTGTGTAAAAATGCGTTAAACAGCAAACGCACTAAGTTATGCGACCAAATGTACAAGACTCTATATGTAAAATTAGCGGGGTATGATAATCATAAAGTGATGTCTTCTTAAAATAACTAAAAATTAAATAAACTGTATACTTTTCTCTGAATTTCCTTCTTCTGGGATCCGTTGTATTTTTCTATAATCCTGATTTCGAATCATATGATAATTAACATATAAAGAAGCCTCGTCTGTGCTCTGTTCTGTTGTAAAGCACGCAGGAAGCGGTAGAGCACGAATGAAGTGTAGGGGGAAACACGAGACGTAGTCGAGTGTTTTTCCCCATTTTTTGAGTGCTTACCGCTTCCTAAATGCTTTATAACAGAACAGAGCACAGTCAAGGCTTCTTTATTTGTTTTATGATAAAGAACTATTAATTTCCCCACGTATTCGCCTGAAGTTTCAAATCAAGCTTTATTTTCTGAACGAGTAAAAGTGGCGTCAGCCGCGCTCTGTTCTCTGATAAAGCACGCTAAAGTAACCCAATCACAATCCTTGTTAGAATTGTTCAAATAATTTGATTGGCTAACGAGACGACAGCTGTCAATCACAAACTGGACCTCAGCTAAGCTTTCAGTTTCGAGTGGCTTTTGAGAGAAGAACAATGCTTCAAAGTTCGCTTTTTAGTTTAATTTTAAATAAGGATCTAAAGGTTTCTAGTCTAGAGGAATCTGGCCGCATCGTGGCTCATGAAAACGTGCAATTTCCAAAGGAAATTACGAAACAAGGAGCTCAAAGCTTGCGGATGAAATTGCGAAATGCTGAGTTGTATTTGAAAGGAGCTACAGTTATTTACGGCTTGCAGCAAGATTGCCAGAACTAGCGTCAGGAAATTACGAAACAAGGAGCTCAAAGCATGCGGATGAAAATGCGAAATGCTGAGTTGTATTTGAAAGGAGCTACAGTTATTTACGGCTTGCAGCCGCTTGCGCGCAGCCGCTTGCAGCAAGATTGCCAGAACTAGCGTCAAAGTTGGAAAGACTAGACTACTCCCGCTGGTTCTACTCCGAGTACAGGAGAGAATATTAGAGCAAGCTTTCAACTGATCACTCGTCGGGTGAGTGGTGATACGAAGCTGTTGAGGTTCACTGACTTTGCTGAGATGACTGGAGATCGCTAGTAAGCAAACGAGCGTTACTACACTGTATGTAAGTGTTGTTTGGACATGTTTACAAGAATAAAGCTTCTCATCATAAACAGAGACAGCGCAATTAGTGTTTTCTGTCGTTGTTTTACTTCTTAACCCTTTGAATACCCAACTTTCGCCAAAAAATACCGTTTTTAACCGTTTAGTCAGGTTTTTTGGCTGCCATGACGCTAATAAGCCTAAGTTTTGCTAAAAAAGCTTTTTTTTTTTACCAAAAGGAGAGATTTTTCGAGGATTACGTACAATATTGAGCAATAATTTAATTCTGGGCACGCGCATAAGCCAAAATTTGGACTTTTTTTATTTTTGAGTTTTGTAGAAGCCAAAGCACTGGAGCTAACCATCCGTTTAAGATCCAAACGAAATCAGCAAGAATTAATGCCTTCAAGTATTCCTTCTTTGTTAGAATTATGAAGGAATGGAATAATTTGCCAAACCACTTGTTCGGACACGACATCAACGACATTAATGCAAACAGGTTCAAATCAAGCCTTAAAAAGTGAATGAATATTCATTAATTGTATGCCACAGTACCTAATATTATAGATATCATAGATATTTTAGATTTTAAATTTTGGACTGTTAATTATTTACATAATAGATATTTCAAATCTTTAAATTTTAGATTGTCAATTATTTACTTA
>Ga0126339_10000073_pt1 | contig 35631 bp, 19 predicted proteins | sample OrbTmetagenome_2_FD_92532 | JGI IMG/M metagenome (GOLD analysis project Ga0126339, IMG submission 92532) | Coral microbial communities from Petempiche,Puerto Morelos, Mexico - Orbicella T R C metagenome | ecosystem: Host-associated > Invertebrates > Cnidaria > Coral | place: Petempiche,Puerto...
TACATGAATGCCATTAATCATGCAGGAAAAGGAAACAGAGTTTTGTTACTGTTATTTATACTTAAGCCATAAAAATGCGAATGATCTTGTAAGTGTGTAAGTCAACAGTGGAACAGCTAATGCAGTGATTGTCAGTGATTGGTGCAAGTAAAACTGATTGACCTGATGATTTCCTTCGCTTGACCGTGGACACATTAACCATCAGGAAAGAAATATTTGGTATTCCGTCACGAAATGTAAAATCAATCAGCGCGGAGCTCATTGAGTTTGCTTAAGCAGGAAGGTCTCTGATGAGTTCCTAGCACGGGACAAGATACTGCGTTAGATAAGCCGCGATTCACAAGGCCGTTCCGCCAAAGATTCTTTGTCCATTCTACAATTCAACAAACAACACATGTAGTTGATCTTACTGATTTTCTTTGTGTATATTGATGGCTCGTTCGTTCGTTCGTTCATTTAGACTCGCACTTTCTTTAATATAAGGCATTTTGAGTATATGAATAGGAATACGGAGATAAAATGCAACGAAGTATCATAAGGGAATACCCGGAACCTGATCGTCTATTCTTAACTTATAATTTACTTTTGCAATGAATTCAACCAATCTCAAATTAGTTTACATGTAGTTAGTTGTTAACACTCAATCCTAGATGAAAATTCTTGGAGACCATTTTCACCGTTAATGACTATTTTGTTTGTATTTGCTTGTATGCATTGCAATATTTGCATGTTGTTTTTAAACGTAATATGAGTGATCATTAACTTCAAATCTTCAGGATCCCAGCTTCCCCTAACGTGCTAGGTGAAACGTTTTAGATCAAGTAATAAACCGCAAATTTCTAAGATGGGTAGCCGCGGAAAATATTTATGATTTAGTCCAAGAAACAGAAGCGAGATAAAGATCCTACGGCCCTAAATTAGTCTGGAAAAAAGTTTTTATAAGGTACTTACTCCATGATGGGTTGGTCCCAAAGAACCGGACATTTAATGCGCAAGGAGAATATTTTATAATGTAATAGTTATGCATATATGTTCCTCTTGTGATAATTTTGTTTTATTGATTGATCGAAATAGACACAGTCATGCCGCGACCCATAATAGACCACAACAATTATAGATTCATTCAAAGTAATGAGATTCTCTGATACTGACTTTTTGAAAAATGAGTTATTTGAAATATATGTTGTGATTCAATATCACCTTTGGTACATTTTGGTATTATCCTTAGTTTCATATGCAGTATGATATATTACCATACAGACAGTACAAGGTAAACACCAAACTGTATCAAGGGTAAAACTGAACCACAAGATATATATCATTATCTAGGAATTCTGGCTAATAATAGTTAGAATATTGCTTTCTTGGTAACCATACATGTACACTTAGCTAGGATATTCCTGCAACGAAATACACTGGAAATACTGAAATTTTGAAACGAAATTAATGAAATACTTGGCATGGACAATAACAGGTTTGAAAAAAGAGGCCACCTTATACAATAAACCATAAGACAGCATTGATCACAAACAAAAAGCCACAACATTTTATCCGATTCAGCTGAAAAAGCCAGCATACCTAAACCGATACGAACAGAGTTTTACCTGTAGCAAATTTTGTAGTACTTCAATAATGGTTTAGTTTTCTCACCTGTAGCAAATGTCGCTTACGTTGGGGATGTTCTATAAGCGAATAACAGTACAGTAGCGAATATATATACTTCATTTTCCATTGCGACCAGCTGGATACTGTACGGACGGCAAGAGAAATTTCCTGTGGACTTCAATCGTGTAGTCCAATAAATATTTATATCACAAGTCAATTTGGACAGACAGCACTTAAACCCACTACGGAAATAGCCACTCGAGATAATATCAAAATGTTTTGAGATTTAATTTAGAATCTGAAATCTCGTTCGCTGCTCTGAAATGTTGTGGTTACTTCAAACATACATTAAATGCAGTTGCAAGCTCACGGGTCAAATGAAAGTGTTTCTTTTAACAGTTAGGAAAGAAAAAATCAAGAGAATGTCACAATTTTTCAACTAAAAAAATTTAATTTGATTACTTCGCGCACAAATCAAAAGAGGACCATTAAGGCCCATAACTGAACAAAAAAAAAGGCAAAGAAATGCGACAGCTAGGCGGCGGCTTAGATGTCCAAGGCTCTCACTGGATTTAATTCAAATTAGTTCAGTTCAATTCGGTTTCTGTCGGCTCATAAGAAGATTTGTGAAAGCTGATCCAATTTCCAACGTATTTGCTTATGATTTTGTTAATGAGATATGACGAAACTGGTGAAGGTTTCTTAGGTTTTCTTTCATTTAGTTACCCACAATTTCATTATGTTCCGGCAGGCATATGTAAAGCAAGAATTCTCTATTCGGCATGTTCTGAAACTGGGCTCAGGATGAAGAAAATTACAATAAAAAACTCGCCCATGGCAATAACTCATAATGATTTTGTATCTTATGTACATGTCATTAGCCTCTTTCCTCCTCGCCATGTTTATTTTATAACCTACAGAATGCACTTTTTCTCAGCAATCCTAGAGGATATCAACATACACAGGGTGTTTAGAGGGGCAGGAATATTAAACAATATACAAAATCACAGTCATACTCTGTTTTAACCGGATGGCAAAGGTTGCTGGCTGAAAATACAGTGCTCTAACCCGTTATAGTTATGTTTTTTTGTGGTGTTTTTCTTCTTGTCATCGTATTTATTTCGTAGAATTCTCCACATCTTAATTTAAAAAGAGAGTCGCTATAAAATAGAAATGAAATAACTAGGAAACATGTGATGATCGGCAATGCAACAATTATACTGAAAATATAATACAACCGGACATCCGAACATAATACATCCGAACATCTCATTCAGCTTCACGGTGACTGGCGTTCAGACACACCTAATCTTTGTCTGGCTTCGCCTCTCTCTACCCGCTCTCGGGTGGTGGCCTCCGTACCATTTCGGTCGTCTTAACCCTAAGCTTACATGAAGTTTTCATTTACTTCCGGATTAGATACTTTAGGCTTAGGTTATTCGTCGTATTTTTTCCCTCTCTTCTTTATTTTTAGATCGATTATATTATTTTTCTTCTTTGGGTCCATAATTTACGGAGATATCAGTTTAACGATTTCTATTTTCGAAAATTAAATTAGTTTAAAAACGTTCTTTTGGTCCATAGCGGTCTAGTCTTATTTGTAATGGAATTAGAAACGGTAAATATATATATTTATTCTTATATGCGTTAAACATAATCAAGTAGTAAATGTAAAGTAAAAATAAACATGCTTTTCCGACACATAAACGTGACTAGCATGTATTCAGCTGTCTAAATAATGATTACGATTTACCAATTTTTTTCTTATCTGCACGGAGCCATAAAAATCATATTATCCCCTTGATTTTATAAATAAGCAGTAGTCTGTTAGATTAGATCACTTTCATTTTTTTTTAGGTCAGTTATCGGTTTAATCCTCGCGTGGTAGGATGTCTTGTCATGTAATTTAATCAGTGTTGCTTATGGTGAAGAGACAGACCTCTGATCTTGTTTCCTGAGAATACATGAGAATATATTGGCAATAGCTCGCAATCAAAAGCCTTACTTTGTATTAATGACTTTATATTGAAAGGTTTTTTTTTAACGAAACTTATTCTTGATAACTTTGCATCATACTGTAAATTCCCTGAATAAGGATGAAGGAATGATAAATAACGAGGAATTAGATTTAAGACTTACAAAGAGGCGAAATTAATTGCTGGCATTGATGTTGGTAACCATCGTGCGTAGAGTCGTGTTGTAATTTAATAAGACGTTTCCAATACTCTCTTTATGGGCGCCAATAAGGCAATGACAGATCTCTCCAGACCTCTTAGTTAGCATGCCTTAGCTTGTTTAATTTTCTGCTTCCATCAGAAACGTCAACATTGTCAGGAATTATCATTTATTATTTTTCTGGTAGTGATAAGACCGAGTTACTCTTTTTTGAGCGTTATGATTTCCAGACCGCGCGATTGTGAGAAAGGCATCTCTTTTGGCCTGTGCTCGAGCTTGCATGAACCATGCCGTATCGAAAATCTTGCCAGAGCCTATAACTTGGGTTTTGTGTTGGGATAAATGGGTTTTTTTCAATTAGGAAACATGTAACGTTATACAGTTTTGTTATGACCTAACAACGCTCCTTCGCTCCAAATGCTAATTAAGTCCCCACAGTGTTTGATCACCTTTAGCTGACGGACTGTGCTTGCATCATCACCTGAAAAGGCAATGCCTAAGAAATGGTTTCCGAGGCAAGTTGTAAGAAATTTTTTTTTGAATGAAGTTTTTTTTGTGTGCGCATGGGTAACACAAGGTTCACATCTCAAAAGTAAATAAATTTGTTGAAAAAGATAAAAATAAACGAAGCGTTTTCTAGAACCTCCTATGAATACCATCTGCGATAAAAACAAAGTGTTTAGCATCTCGATGATGGGTCGTTTAGAATTGAAACGAAATTTCTTCTATAACTTTGACAAGTTTGTGTAAAATGTAGATATATACGACAGCTGAATATTAGCAAATAAACTAGAGAAAACCAACTTAAACGAGGACAGAAAGTATCAATTTTGAAGATTAAGTGTACCTATAATTTTGAATTACAATGCATATATATATTTGAAATGCGCTTTTCGAATTTCATTGCAACACGCAAACATAAGCCAAGGTCGACCTAAAAACTAAATCACTACTATAACAATTTTGGTCTAAAAATCACATGATATCAAGAGGAAAAATCAAGGAAAGACGAAGGAAAGGATACATAAATGCAAATACTTTTTCTCTAACTATAATATCCTGCAGTGCTTACCTTTAGATGAGGTAAATAGAATGTTCAGACAAGCACATAACGAAAAGCGCACCAAGACGTAGAATTTCATTTTTCTAAGACGCAAAAGATACACTTTTTTGAGTTTTCACCAAATTTAAGATGATACACGAAGTATCTCTATGATAGACCTGTCTCATAAACCCAGACGCAATCTAAACGAACATTGTTAAATGCAAAGCAGAGACTTTTAAATTTAAAATATTGAAATCAATCTTTTGTTTAGAAGATTCGGGCGGTCCCAAGACAAACAGATGTGCTTGTTATTTATGAAAGATGCAATTTCTTGACCAATCGCAGTCCACTCACCTGTTTCTTTGATACAAGCCGATGTTAAGAACAAGCGTTATCTTGATAAGTTATTGTTTTAACTTCGCTGAAACCTTCTCTGTCCAAAATTTGTCTGTGCACAGATTTATACATGATACATACACATTATCCTTCGGTTACTGTCGAGTTACATATATTTTATGTTGTAATATTAGATAAATTGTCGGTGTTTTTATCAAGTACAATATCGTAAAAAGTGATAATGAAAGGGCCCGCTAGATCGAGTTCTATCCAGAAGCTCGTGATAACTACGACAATTGCAAGGTGTTTTGGAATATTATAAACACTCTCAAAATACACAATGTGATTCCAGTTCACAAGAAAAGTTTCCGTTCTGAAATTGAATTAAATAAAAGGCACTCGGTAACTGGCATATTTTCCCGTTAGTTAACATGGCTGCCAAGTGACTTAAGGCCTACTTTGGTTTATTTGTAGTTCGTTGTACATATAGGATCCAAAGAAAGGTTTTTTATTTCATAGATTACTCGATCGATAACCAATTCGACTCAGCCGGCTGATACAATAAATTTGTTTTAGACTACAGTACTATTCAAATGAATTCTGTTAAGTCTTATTACCTTATAAGGGAATTCTAAAATAATCTCAGAGTAGAATTTTTTGGAGAGTTTGAATACATTTCTGTAAATAAGGATTTGAAGAGGCAAGAAGCCAACAAATGGACATGACGTAAATGGCTGTGTATATAATAAATGGGGCCTATTCCAGCTAACAGAACAGGTTCAGAGAGGTCATGGATTGCCGTCTTTTCTGGAAGAACATACAAAATTATGATTCCTCGTAATGGCCCGGAGGAAGTTCTGTATTTGACCTAAAATGTTTTTTATCTAGTTTACGGCCATAAGAAAATTATTCACTTTACCTTTCTGTTCAAAATGTATGACTTAATGTTTTTTTTAAAAGATACTAGTTTGGATTTCTCCTAACAGTATCTCTTAGCAAATGTACGATTTAAAGGTAATGCTTAAAATTGTAGTCCAGATATAATTGAAACAAACAAACAAACAAACAAACAAACAAAAGAAAGACAAACACAAACAAAAACATCAGTGTCAAAACTTTGCAACTTATTTACGTGGTTATGGAAACGAAATTATCTCATATCATTAATCAAACTCATGCACAGAGAACCTTACTTGTGGTATTGGTAAATCTCAAAGGATAAGTGTAAAAAAAGACAGATTTCACGTGATCAATCCGGTAAATGATATCTGGGAAGATAGACTTGCAAATGTTTCCACTATATTCGTGACAGATAGCGCTTGCCACAGAGGACAACTGATGTATTTTTTGAGATCAGTAATCTGCAGATGTCTTGGATATCAAGATTTAGATTTATCAAAATAATGAATTTATATTGGATTTTATTATATTTTATTATTTTATAAAAAAATATTATATCGGGTTTTGCGACTCTTTCATTTTCGTTGATACAAGGTTCACTTTCCACTGTGTAGACCACGCCACCAGAGTCCTGGTGTTGATTCATTATATTTACGAGTTAGCTAGTTGCTATCTTACTTCCTGTTTACGTCTGCCAACGGATATCCGCGGGTTGTTTTTCGTTCGCTGGCTAAGACTTATTTGAAACGCGGAACTTTACGTGTGCCGAAGGTAATACCACTTTGAGTTGACTCAACAAATTAAGTTCGACTGTTGATTCAGATGTCGAACCTAGTAATATGTCAAACGTTATTGCTAATTCGACACAAAATCCGGCGTCGTATACGTAATGTATGCATTAAATTAGATTCGGCTCATGGAAAGTTCAACGTCTGAATCGAAGCCGAACTTTTGCCGCTCTATTCGACTGACGTAGTCGAATAGAACTGAAAGGTCGATCCAACTACAAACGTGTCGATCGTAACTGATTCAGACTTCGTCGAGAAATCATTAATAAACATGGTTATTCATCATGAGGCCAGTGCGCAACTGAAGCAATACTATACACGCACCGGCGTAAACGCCCAGGTTTGGCAGTTTGATAAGTGAGCCTCCACTGGCGGTCTTCGACATCAAACTTGACCAGGTTTCGCTGAGGAAGATTTTTGATTTAATCGAACTCTATGTGCCTCTTTTTCAAAAATTTTAATGCAATCTTAGTTTATACTTATACAAAACTGATGAGAATCTTGGAGACAAAAAATCTAATGAACGTCGAAAATAGACCATGTTGATTGTTATTTTACAAGCAAACAGTAGCAGCTCCCATGGATCCAATCATTTCAAACCAAATATGTATTCAGTTTACCGCAAAATACAAAACATAAATTCTTGATATATTTTGAACATGAAATTTTAATTTTCACACTGATAATGCAAATAGAATGTACAACATAACGGTAATCTTTGAGGATAACATGTTCGTAAGGAGCGTTCTCTTTGGCAAAGGCATTTCAAACAGTAAGTGCTACCAGATTTTAGTTTTTCAGTTAAAGAAATGCAACCTGTGATGCTTAAAACTGTTAATTTGTTTACAATCTCATTGTCTCAAGTATTATCAAAATCTTACGGAACCAGAATTTAAAACTGGGTTTGGTAAAACTATTTCAAATGCAGTAATAGTCGCCAACAAATGGAAAAGTGTCTGTGAAAAATTCATCTTAACTATTGTCAGTAATTTGATTTTGCCTTTCATTTTCTATCTTCGCTCCTCCAAGAGATACGAAAACACAAATATCGGAGTTAGAAATTTCAAGGAAAACATCGAAGTCACCCCAACGTTTCTCTCCATTCAGAAAGTAATTACAAAGCTCTCTATTTAAATTGTCTCGGCAATGATTTCGAGAAACGTTGCTTGGTTTAAATTAAGCGGAATCAAACGCAGTTATAATGAATCATAGGAGGTTTTTCCGGCTACATAGCAAGGTACGTGCTGTGGGAAACCACACAAATATCCGCTCTAACAAGCTGATAAATATGTTCCTACAATTAAACTCTTGAATTAATTAGGTTCTCTATTTAGTTTTACCACGAAGCGCAGGTCTGAAAGTGGCTGGATTTTTGATTGATAACCTGAATCTGAGGGTTACGTACGCAGTATGGGACATAATCCAAATCACTAAGAATGTCAGATCATAATGTAAACAAAGCATAAATATTATTAGTATCATTTTGTCTACTATTACTCACTTTTACGGTCTGTCAAAAAAAAATAAAAATTAGGACATGAATCAGTGCAATCAACAATCGAGCTTCATTTATAGAGCCCGGATGAAGGTGATGGGGTAGTAGTTGTGGGAATGGGTGCCAGTAAGGTGTCGATTTCTACCTCTTTGTAGTGAACAGTACACAATGCCTGGTGAGGCGTTAAACTGTCAAAAAACTCTGGTAGGATTACTACTGATTTTAACGACAGTTACCGAACTGAGTTTAATGCATCGTTTTCACTTTGTGAACATCTCTCTTTGAAACACCGCTTATGTGAGTCCATGAGAGAAATTAGGTGCCTGCGTAAATGGCAACGTTAGCATACCTACGTTATTTACAGATAGTTTCATCCATCGCTGGCGATCATACAAAACTGAGAAGTCTTTCTTTTCAGTTAGCATAACATTGGAAGGTAGAATCTGATTGCAACGTGAATGGTTATGAAGTTGGTTGTTGTGATGTTGGCCACCATTTGCTTGGCATCACGAGCAAACTCTGATAGGTAAGAGAAATGCCGTTGAGGAATTGAGCTATGGTATTCCTTAATCTTCCCTATACTGTAAAACGTACCTAAAATGTAAGTGCTTACAGCTGATATTGTTGAGATTGTTCACCAAAAAGTGTCATAGAACGAGCGCAAAAACACCGTGATCAATCGCGAAGAATAACGACCATGCCAACCCGCTATTAATCTCGACCATATTCAGTGTGTAAGGTCGTATTCACAACTGTAAGAACACACCTATACACCAATGGAGAAGTGTTGTAGATTTGTTGTTTACGATACTCATTTGACGGCATTGGAGGGTGGTTAGAAAAATATCTGTTTATCCAAATTCTACAAGCACTAATTTCATGTACACGTTTGTTTTTAAAGACGTTATCAAAACACAACCAGAGTGCTCGATTCACTTTCGAAGCCAGGGCAGTATGACAAGAGAATAAGGCCCTATCATGAAGGTAAGATTGGCTTCTGCAGATGGTCTTGAAACTTATAAGCATTAGAAACTGGGTTGGGATTTTGTTCGGAGGTGCGACATTGGTGTCTACTTTTAACATTGCACCATTTGGTGCAAACTATTCTTAAGAGTCCGTCAGCAAGTCGGTCGGTCGCTGAGTCAGTCAGTCGGTCAGTCAGTCAGTTAGACAGTGAGTCGGTCGGTCGATGATCGCTCGCCTGTCAGTCAGTCAGTCGTTCCGTCTGTCTGTCGATCGGTCACTTGGTCGGCCATTTAGTCGGTTGTTAGCTCTGTCTGTCTGTCTGTCTGTATGTCTGTTTGTCTGCCTGTTTGTCAGTTGGTAGATTTCTAGATTTCTTTTGATGCAGGTCCACCGTTGAACATCTCAGTGTACATCACAGTCGTTTCCTTCGGTGCGATAAAGGAAATTAACATGGTATGTACATGTTACCTTTAAATTCGTTGTTATATGAATGAGAATCCGAATTGAGCCTTTGTTTCAAAGCAACTACCGAGTGAGAGTTCACCAAACCCCCTAGCGGTGGAATGTGATCGCGCTATACCCTACATACCAGGGTTTCTAACGATATGTGTACTCCTTATATCCTGGCACCTTTTTCTCCAATTGCTTTGTGGAATTTCGACCCATAAAACTCTAAGATCCTCTCGCACGTCAAGCTGGATGGTTCTGAATATAGAAAGTTACGACATAGAACTTATAAGTACTTCCATCTTTCAGCACTAACAAATTCAAAATACATTTTACCTGTTAGGTATTCTTAGGTATGCCAACAACCTTACATGTATTTTACGCCTACTTTTATGTTTCATTCTCAGGAATATACTCTGGATATATTTTTTAAGCAATCCTGGAACGATCCAAGGTTGACGCATGATCTTAAAAAGCCAATCCTACTTTCCGGCAGCGAAAAGGGCAAATTCTGGCTCCCTGACACCTTCTTTTTAAATGTGAAAACAGCAAAGTTTCACCATGTTCCGGCCGCCAATAGCAGAGTTCTGATTGCCCGGAACGGGGATATAGAACTCAGCGAGAGGTAAATACATTTTTGTATAGAACGTTACAAGGACTTTCCTACATGTAACTATACATTTTCCTTTTTATGAGAAAGAAATGGTGCATGTTCTGGACAGAGCAATGCAGACGTAACATTGTGGTTTGTTTGGAAAACTTAAACTGCTAATATACTTTTGAGTTCTCCATAAGTTATTTCTATGAGTTTCCAGTTATGTTAACGTGTTACAATGACATGGAGTTTAAACAGAAGTGGTCTTTTTAAATAAATAACAGTCACCGTCTTTTATCTTTCTCCTTTCATTTTTAATAGGTTAACAGTCTCTGCGTCCTGCAGAATGAATTTAAGGGATTATCCCCTAGATACGCAGACGTGTGTCCTTGAAATTTTGAGCTGTGAGTGTAACGCTATGTGTTACTTTGAAATAAGGAGTAGCTAATGTACTTACCACCTACCTAGTAGATCTACGTGCCTGCCTACTTACCTACCTACCTACCTACCTATCTACCTACCTACCTGCAACATAACTTTCTTGCTTTCGATAAGGAATGTCCCATTACCAACAGAAAAATTTATTATTGTCTATATCTGACTATATCAGTTTATCAAGCAACGAGAATACGGTTAATTACGAAGAATTAAGAATATCATAATTAACAGTTTGTATTTCCTGTCAAGACTCGTATGACATTAATGACATGGATTACCACTGGGACGCCAAACAGGCGGTCATCATTTTGGATGATGAAATGTCAGAGTTCGAGCTAGCTGATGCCCAAAGTGAGAGGAAGCTAGTGAAATACGTCATAGGTATCATTCGTTACCTGATTATTAATGAAATTCACATTTTTAACATTTATTGATTGCCCAAGAATTAATAAAAAAGTACAAACATAAATGAAAATAAATGGATAAGTTTAATACGTGTACTTGTCCCATAAATGCAGCTTCCAAAATGAACTTTCTTCATTCATGAACATTCATGATCGGTCACAGTCTTTTCCAGGCTGAGAAGATTTGATTTTTAAATTGGTACTTTACCTTAATAATTTGGATTTTAGACCTCCTGCGTGCTTTTGTAGTTTTACTACATTGGCCGTTTTCACACTAGAGACGGATAATCCGTCCAGACGGATTATCCGTCTAAAATGAGCACCGTTCCGTTTTCACACTAAGACGGATTATCCGTGCTGGATGGATAACCCGTCTTAGACGGATCATTCGTCTCTCGTGTGAAAACGGCCATTATCATTAACCAACAGGCAACAATAACCTTTCTAGTAAACCTAAAATAAAATCATAATTCTTGGTATATCCCATCCATAATGGTAAATAAACTTTTTAAGAGCTCAGATGTTTAAATTCTCCTGTGATCTACGTAACTGATATATTCAAATTATCAACTACCGTGCTATATGTAGCTTGCATGTAATTTTTCCAGCATTTATTCCTCTTACACTTCTCCAATACATTTAGTTTCGCAAGTTGATAGAAAAAAAATAAAGCAAGGGTGATCGAGTGATCTCCACGGTCAGTATAGATAAATAATCAAAAGCACTGTTAATTTCTTTCAGTTACTCGCTTCAATTTGGAACTCCTTGTTATAAATACTGATAATGATAATTGATACTTACATCTTACAGGTACCTACTGCCATTTGGTCGCAAAGTTTGTTTTCCGAAGAAGGCTGGCATACTCATTCATTCAAATTTACTCTCCAACCTTTCTCATCGTTGTTCTTTCCTGGTTGTCATTCTGGATTTCTAAAGACGCAGTCCCAGCGAGAGTTGCTCTTGGAATAACTACGGTGCTGACTATCGTCACACTTATGGGCTCACTTAGAAATTCCGTTCCTAAGGTAAAGTAATATCGTAACGTTCGTCACCCCGATGTACATTTGAGTGGCGCAGCCGTTTAGTGGGTTTTAGGATTTGTGGGAAAAATGCGAAGTTGGAAGTATAAATAGCGATGAAAATAAGACATGATTATATTGAAAAACTTCTAAACGTACTGACAAAGACGAAGGAAAGAGTGAAGCCACGTGAATTGGGTTTCATCTGATGTCTGCATCCCCTACCAACATACTGTTTTGGATAAATGTAGCAAGTTCTGTGCACACATTTGTAAGCAGTTGAGAGTTATGGATACCTTTTTGTTTATTCCTATACAGTACACAAAGAAATTCCTAGGAAAGCAGACAGTAGTGTTAGGGGGCTAAAGGTCTGAACCTGATTGGTTTAAATGGATCGAGATGATTTTCTTTCTAGGAAGCCTTGTAGGGGTAAAATAGGGGCGAGCATTTGCCCGATGTTTCACCAGGAAATGGCTCGCCTGGAATGGGATTTAGAAACATGAAAAACGGGAATGGAACTAGGATTTAGATTTTTGGCAACATTTTGGCTGAGGAATGGAATTATACCCCTCCCCCCCTCCTCAGGATCATCTGCATCTGACCACAGAGCAGTATCTCAAGACATTAGGTTGTAAGTTTTATCAATTTTTCACCTTGCTGATAATCAGTGATATAATTTGCTAATATTTCACCACGTTTAGGTTTCCTACATCAAAGCTATCGACTCCTATCTCATTGTCTCCTTCATCTTTGTGTTTGGTGTCCTCCTTGAATACGTAGCAGTTCTCATGCACAGTGAAAAGAAAACAAAGAAGGCTAAAAAGCGTAGTTCACAATCAAGAGATTACTCTTTAGCTGAAATGGAGATAGAAACTTTCAATGCTACAAAATCTTCAGTAGTACCCCGCACAAGATCAACTCACAGTTTACCACCACGACCACAATCAACGCATAGTCTACCACTACGACCATCATCATCATATAGTTTACCACCGAAATCTGTCCTGCGAAATTCTTATCCGAGACAGGTGAGAAGTAATCAGTTGGAATGGTAACATATTCTGCTAAGGGGCAGCATTTATTGACGTAGTACAGTAACTACAGTAAAAACACCTACTGTTCGGTGACTACGTGTAGAGAATGAGTGATTCTCACATAACACAAAAAGATTGGCGTTTTTTTTTACAGTATAATAAAAGCTAAATAATTTTGATGATATGAAGAAAATATGTAAAGTGACGACGTCTGTTGTATTGTTAGGTTCCTAATTCTTAGGTTCTCAGCCACAGAGATGAGCACCTCAATAATTACATTGATCTACTCAAACTTGAGCAAAAGTTTATTTTCTTTTTTACAAAATTCATTTGGAAACCTTACGGCCCAAAGTTAATATTTAAAAGTAAAGTAGCTTACCTTGCCTTATTCTATTCTCATGTCTGTGTTACGTTTGTCAGATTTATAATCCTCATGCAATACATTTTTCTCATTTCATTTCATTTCATTTTAGAGCGTTCCTGGTCCAGCTATTCAACACAGCCCTTACACGACCAATCCGCCGAGAACAACCATCATACAGTGCATTCCCAGTTTCTGCCTTGCACTTGGGTCCAATAGTGAAGTTGACATCTTTGACAGAATTGCCCGAATCCTTTTCCCGTTGAGTTTCTTCATGTTTAACATTGGTTATTATTTCCGATATAAAGACTATTAGTCCTCATCGCCTTGGAATCGCCACCATACTCAGTTTTAACGACGTACATATCTATTCTATGTTGGATGCGCAGAAGAATTGGGTGCCTAATATCAGATTTAACTCTATCGAGTCAGTAAACATTAATTGTGAATCAGTCGAATTAAGAAACAAGATAAATTAAGAAACAAGATAAATTAAGAAACAAGATAAATTTAAAGATTAAATTAAGAAAAAAAAAAGAAACCGCCAAGAGGCCACAACCACAATAACAACAGCAGCAAGCAGTAGCGGCAGAAAATGAAGAGAACATGTATAATGTGCTATAATGAGAAAAATATTATCAAGTTAAAAAATAAACAAGCCTGACTTACGAGGTGATTAAGTTTGATTGGAATTTTGCCTTTTCATCATTACATAGATGTAGAGAGAACAAAACGCCGGATTCTTCCTTCGCTTGTTTTCTTTGGAAGCCCTTCTAGTGTGTCCGAAGTTTCTTTCGATTCGAGTTCGGCTTCACTCTCATTGGCTTCATCGCTTTCGCGGTCTAAACTTTGATTTATTTTTCGTAAGCCGATTCAATCTCAGTTAACCATTGGTGTTATAAGAGTAAGAGAACCGTCAGATTCTAAACTGTCCGTTGTTGAATATCATTTGATATAGTATGTCATGGTATCTCGACTCGTCACATTGCCCGTTCGCTATGTTTTGGCGGACTGTTTATTTCAGAATTTCTCTCCAGCCTGTTTACTTGAACGTTTTTCAGCAGGCGTTTTTCCCTTTCGGGACGTTTTAGTAACCTTTCGGGTCTGTGCCACAACCATTTTGCTGTCAGAAGCATCAAGGAGACTTCTGTCTGCGAAATAGAGATGTGATGGAGTTGGCGTTGTCTTCTAACATAGACGGCCAAACTCACCCAAGTCTTCTTTTAACAGTCGAAAGCTATTCGTCCCGAACAACTTGGTCTCCTGAGTCATGGAGTGTTTCTAGTTAACGATGAAACTGGTATTAATCAGATTGAAGTAATATATTAAAAAGCGAAAATATTCCACTTTCTTTTCCGAACGCAACTGTAATGATTTCACACGGGAACTCAAATAGGAAAATGAGGTTGTAGAATCAATGAATTATATCACGAAAGTTATATGAAATTCGAACGGTCCTTCAGTAATATAATCATCGTCAGCTCGTCAGCGGATTGTATCATTATTATCATTATTTTAGTCATTATATTATAAGCGGTGTACTATCTAGTGGATGTTCTCTCAATTTCGTGCATTATTAATAATTTCATCAGTTTCAATAATCCGTTCGTGATCATATCAAGAGAGTTCATTTGCCCACCACATGTCCGTCCTGTGGCCAGTTTGCTGGACTTATGCGAATTTTCGGACAGAAAGCGTTAGCTTTGATCGATAAATTTTTGATATTTATGCAAGCATATTGATTGTGTTTACCACACATTTAGACGAATTAGAGTATAGGTGAGCTCATGATTCCTTTCCCTCGGAAACGAGGTATCTTTGCTCTAATACGTTTTCAGGAATGGGAGATTTGTTTTGCTCACTTCAAGGCATAGAGGATTCAGATTTATAATTTTCATTTATTCATCTATTTATTTTTATCTAGTTCTTTATAGACAGATATTCCTTATAATTTAGCTTGGAATTGCTCAGAGTGATTCAGGTTGTCACACATAGTTGGCATAAAGCGTTGACATAGTTTTGACGATGCTTCTATTGTCCCGATACTTGACGGGCAACTACATTACAAATCTTAGTACTCCGCGAGCTCTTTCCACTTACATTATCAGTTTTATGATCGAGAATTAGGAAGCGGTTCTTTCTTGAAACAAGTTCATTTTCCCGTCATTAAAACACAGTCCTTACCTAGGCATGCGTATTAACGAAATCACGCCCCTGATGAGCTACAAGCACCAGGCATGCACTCATGGAGTAAAGCTGCCTAAATTTTTGAAGTTACCTGCTTATTCAATACAAATAAAGAAATTTAATTTAATTCCCTAAATATTTTTTTACATCATTTCTACTATTTATATTTATTCAATTCTATCACGTATTTCGAACTTGATAATGATGACATGGAGTCATCGAAACGTCGTTCACTTTTCATATCGCTAATTTTCATTCTAAAGTGCTTTACGAAATCTTTTATTATCAAATAAATATCTAATTTAATTTTTAATTAATCAATTTCAGTCTTTCCGCACGGTAGCTTCTTAACAGGGTTGCCACTTACCGGAAAAAAAAAATAGCCATGAATTTCCACTGACTTTTCGCTGACTGTAAAGCAATTTTCACTGGTCCTGCAGGATGATTATTTTGGCCATGAATCAACAAAAATAAGGATGGCTAAGACAATTTCTAAACTAAAATTGCCTTGTGTATACGAAAACATATAGTTTGTGGCAAACTTAAGATAAAATTCCCTGACTTTTCAATGACTTTGAGAAGGGATTTAGAAATTCCCTGACCTGATACAAAACTCCCTGACTTTTCCCCGACCTTGATGATAAAATCTAACTTTCCCTGACTTTTCCCTGACCGTGGCAACCCTGCTTGACCAACCTTTCTTCTATTCCAACTAAATTTTAACAATTTAACAGCTGAGATGACATGTTGTCTTTGTTGTTGATGCTTGGCATCGTTCGTTTCTTAGTTAACAATTTACTCTTTTATACAGAAAATTAGTTATTCTTTGAATTGCTACAACTGTAAAAAGTTTATACTTTCAACTGTGAAAAGTTCATACTTAAATATTGTTACGAATGTATGTTAAGTTATGTCACTTATCATATGTTTTGATACCAGCTCATTGCACATCAGGCAGGCGAATGATTTCCGAATGACGCCAATTCGTAGTATATCCAGTAAATCAAATTGAAGATGGCGTAACAACAAGGAAAAAGGACACGACTCACTCTATCTATGGAGCTGGCTTCATTTCTGACGAAAGCGTATTGCATGTATTCTTTCGCGGTCCTCGCCGAAACGCTTCGGTGTTTCTTTAAATCTACATTTTCAGAAGCAGGGCTCTCCACTTTAACCTCATGTAACTCTCCCTCTTCTTTATACTCATTTGTCTGCTATTTAAAAAAGCCGGAGAAGAAAACAAACTAGTTAACTTCCGGTAAAACCAGACTGAGACAAAATGATGAACGACATGCAGTGTATACGGTTTAAAATATAAACAAGTAGTCAACGATATTTTCATACTTTTAAGGATCAAGTGATTACGGCTCAAATTCCTGGCTGAAGGAATTGGTGAGGTTGTTGGATAAAGCAGTGAGTTTCAGTATAAATTAATCTACATCAGCGCACATTTACCTTTCTGTTTCCCACATCAACGTGGTTCCTGCTTGAGTAAAGCCCACTGTTACTTCTTTGGCGATTTAATCCCGTGTTTAGGAGTACTGAAACATACTCCACGACTGCTGCGAAGACGAATGTAAACGAGGCAATAAAGTAGACATCCACCGCCTTTATGTACGATACCTGGAAGATTAAACACCACAACATGTGAGTTTAGCGTATGAAATTTTCTTTCAGCGATGAGCATTTTATTTTGTCCAGTTTAAAAGTTGCTCTGGCTTCGGAGTTCTTTCCGAGATTAAATGAAATTGATTTTAAAATCGGCAAGTTTGCTGACCTTCTTTAGGAGTTGAGAAAATAAAAGTTAATATGGCGGACTGTGTTTTGCTTCGCAACCGCACCTTGAGGCACATCAAGACGGTTACGTGAAATAAAAGTCATGGCCAAAATGCGCTGCAAAGATGTATCAAAAAGACTCATTAGGAAAATTACATGACAGCAATACATCGCCGTCACTGTATGAAAAAAAGTTCTTAAAAACACGTCTAGCTGTGTGTAAGACCTATGGTCTAAATTCTTTGTTACTTGAAGCAGTCTGATATATTTTTTTTAATCGAGCTTTTTTCAGGTTTGGTAACTCTGTTTTATACACTACAAATCTTATAGTTTAGTGGACTTTCAGTAGATCTTTGGTTCACTGTAAATGAATGTAAAAAAAAAGAGATTTTTTTAAAAAAAAAAAAGAACACAAAAGAAAACAAACAAACAAAAAAGCAAACAGACAAAGAAAAAACGAAATGAATTCTTATGGAATCCCTCACTCGACTATCTTGTAGCCTGTATAAAATAGCTGTTTTACGCCATACCTTCGGCAAAGAGCTCCTAAAGGAACCGGTAAATGTTACAACTGATAGCACAGTAGTGCTTCCGAGTGCCACTCGGGCTGGAACAGAGTCTTCAGGGATCCAAAATGACAGCCAAGAAAGGACCACCAGCATTATGGTGGGGATGTATATTTGAAGGAAAGCGTATCCAAGACGGCGCTTGAACCAGAAACGAGCAACAAGTTTTGAGTGGGTACCTGGGATAGGTGAAGGTACAAAGTTTTTAAGGTTACACATAGTAATAATAGCTTCATCCGAATATATAACACTGTTCGACTATACATAACCTGGTTATATGAATGATAGTCAGTTTAAGATTTATTTTGATGGAGGTTAAAACGAAACTTAAGTGAATACTGATAAAGGTGTTAGCGTCTTTTAGCTATAGAGGTACCCGCTAAAAGTACTGGGGTTGTCAATCTAAAATTCCGAGACTTTCACATGATTTCATTTTACGTACCGTCGGCATAATATTCACAGTCTTTGATGGCTTTTGCTTGAGTAAGAGCGAGTTCTGCCAAGTTTTTGTCCTTGACGACTATGTCATCTCCACTGCCCACCGCCCAATTGTAATCGAGCTCATTTTCCGTATATGCGTCTGAGAACAAACGTTAAAAAATTGAGTGAAAAATAAAGCAGCATTATTATTTCAAAGGTTTCAGAATATACATATGATGTAGATCAGAAGGTAACCACATGGGTTTGTCTGTCATGCCTTCATTTTGAACACCAAATAGTAAGTTCCATCAAAAGTAAGACATAAATGTTCGAAAATTCAAATCTTGACATCGCGCTGAGCTATGAAGAGAAGGGATTGGAAAGGAATAATTTGCCTCCAGTTGCAGGCTCATATTGTCCTTTATATCAGCAGCATATATATGGAAAATCATATTTTTCCCCTTTATGCGTCCCGCTGAGCCTAACTGGTACGCTCTCTTCGTTCAGTTAATGTGTACTCTGAAAGCAAATCAGCTTTTCCTTACAATGTCTGAGTTTCCACGCTTGTGATATTTGAGAAACACGTTGATGCAGTTTCTATTTAAGAAACAGAAAACATGTACCGTGGTTCTATCGACTTATAGAAACATGAGAGGAAGTTTGGGAGAACGAGAAATGATGTGGGAACACGAGCCGCAGGTGAGTGTTTCCACAGCTTTTTCGAGTTCTTTCTATAACTCGATAGAAACACGGAGAACATGTTTTCTATTTCTTTTAGAAACACCGCGACGAAAAAAAGGAAAACAACTCGTTAACTTTGATTATCAAAATGTAAACTCTCTTTGCTCGCACCATCATTACGTCAACAGCTCGTGCTAGTTCTGTGTTTCTATCGAGTTATAGAGACATGATTTTCAACCAATCAGCGCGCGTATTTTCTTAGGACTGTTTTGTGATTTAATTTTCAGATGTCTGGAAATATATACAAAAGAACAGCATTGATCGATCAAAGGGTTAGATTCAAAAGTTTTACACGTCACATGAAAAAGATGTACTTGAACTGAAAATGTTTCCGATAATATTCTTGCTCAATACTTAACAGCTCGATAACTCCAAGTCACAGGTTTGCTCATCTATTGGGTAATCAGACAAATCCATCGGACAGCCGGCAGTAATGGTTATCCTGAAAATATAATGTTTTTAAAAGTATTTCATACCGATGTACATGTATAAATTGGTTATAATTTTTAACAGTTTTCAATTCAAATCCTTAAAGTGCTGATGGCAAGGTTGTCCGAATGTAATAATACCGTTGAATTTTGACTCTTAAACTTAATTGCTTTTTACTTCAGACCATGGTGTAAGAAATTCTTAAATTAATTAATGCCAAAGGGGAACAAGTCGCTAAGATTGAGGCAGATTACGAGATCTGATCCATTACCAGTCAGTCGTAAGTTAATTGTCAATAAACTGAAAAAAAAAAAACGCCAGATCAGAAGCACGACATTTACCAACGCGTATCAGAGTCGACCGAGAAACCTAATCCATAGAGGTTTATTGGTCTAGGTGTTTGCGTAGTTTGAATGTTGTATTTGCTTTACGTTAGACGTACCTTGCACTATAAGAAACAAGTCCTCCAGGGTTTATAGAAACTTTACCGTTTTCGGAAATGACATCATGGATGGTAGCACTTCTGACGTTGAGAAAAAACGTATCCGGAAGCCATATCAGCTTCTTGGAGTTGGCAGGCAATGTTAATGTATAATTCAAAGAATGGTTTAACCGTGCATCCTTCCATTGTTGCCGGATGACCAGGTCCAATGAAAATTCCTTTTGAAATAAGTCGAAAACACAGTAACTGTTTTATTAAAAACGTCCACCAAATATAGAACACTAAACTAAACTAAAAATTAAAACGCCCCCAAAAATTACTCGTGCACTTACCATATTTTTAGAGCATGGCATATGGCTCATATACCATGATAGCTAAGCCAATGAAAACTCTTAATTTGTATCATCCAATGTTCCAGTTTATAACAACGATACTTCTATTTCCTCAGTTCCTCAATTTGTCTTTTGTGGTATCCTTCCAGCACCAAAAGCGATGTGCTGATGAGTCGAGATGATATGGACCGAAACTGCTAATGATTATCTTCAACGTTTATTTTAAAAGTATTTTGTTTTTTTTCTCTCTTGTTTGTGAGTAGTAGAATTATGCCCGTATTGCCGTAGGGGATTTAGTAGCCTTTTTTGTTTTCCTATTACAAATCGTGCACTACACAGAGTGGTTTTCATTGGACTGTCATGAAAGCTAAACTAAAGTAGTCAGTCTGACCAATAAAAAGGACACAAACAATGCAATAAACCAATCAAAACTCGGAGAAATTACTTGAAATGACGCAAAACGTGGGAGCTAGCAGGCGAGTCACAATTGGTTTTTGTACTGCTTATGATTGTATGAGAAATTGGCGCGAGTTTTTTTAAACCAGTCGTGTAGCTAAAAATACAAAACCAATAATGCTTCGTCACTCAAATAAAAGGCGCCCTATCAGTTTTAATTCTTTGATCTTCACATTTTCAGCTTATCTGCTTCATTTTATGACGTAAAAATTTCAAGAAATTGCGCGCTTTGTTGTTAGTTACTTTTTATAAGAAGCAGAGCAAATGTATCAAATTCACCACGTAAGTCGTTCTTACCTCGCTCATCTCTCTTACCGCTACAAAGTGTATCACGGTCACTCCAACAGTCACATTAACCGGAATGCCTTTAAACACAAAAAATTATATTTTTACGTGGAAACAAAACACTATGTTACATAACCAGCAACACTCGACGTGTCTTTGCACCTTTGTGATAAGGTCGTAAATACTTGTGGTACTTTTCAGGATTTGTTATTTGTTGGAGTTCATCTGCAGTTTCTTTGTATCTGAAAAGAGGAATGCTGTTTACTTATATGATAAGCAATAATACACACTAATATTATATATAGGTTGATTGGGACACAGCTTTCAACGCTTATAAGTCAAGGCACTATCGATGAAAAGTGATAGAATATGTTTTTGGAAACACGTTAATATGTAAAAGTGGACATTTTGACAGGCCTGACATTTCCTGCTCAATTATTTATTTGTTTTCCGACCTTGGATTTAGGTTAGTTGATTTATTTTTATCGCGTGACTGAGTATTGCTGGAACACTTTTTAAAGGTTTCACAAGTGTGTGAACTTTTTCTTACTCCAGGTTAAAAAAAGTAACGTTGGGATAGTGTTTGTTCACTTTTTGCCCCATCAGTTTGCCGATCTTGCTAGATGCAAATTGACTCTAATCACTTGAAGAGTTTGTAAATGTTAGTAATTAGTGAATTTTTTTAGTTTTTGAATGTTATACATCACCTTTCAAAGAATGCAAAATTTCTTGGTGACAAAAGCGCTGATGAGCTATTGAAGTTAATCGTTCAATGCATTCAAATATTTACTGTTGATTTTTTTCTTTAGCTCGATCGGAAAGCTGCAGCCCTGATGCTAATGAAGCAAAGAGTGTAGAAAACGTTCCCCTATTATTGCACCAACAAATTGACCACTTTGCAAGGTTTTACTTTTTTCCTTGTGCGGACCAGGCTCAACCAACAAAATTTTTAGGCAACGTCACAGAAAAAAAAAATATAATCCCGCGATAATGACCAAATTTACATTAGGAACTGTAAATAAACTTCAAGGACTTTGCTGCAAAAAATGGAAACTTTTCATTGACTATACGTTTGTTCACTAACATTACCGAATCAGATGATTTATTGAGTACCATACTAGAATTCAGATCTGTATTTTATTGCACAAAGCACGCTTATTTGTTTAGCCCGTGTAATCTCTTTGATGCCTTTGAAAAATAAAGAACTACAAGTACTGCCACTCTTCGATAATCTGACAAAACTACGCAGCAGAGCTTAAGGCACCAATACGTTTTACCAAACCGCAGATTGAAAATAATCCATGTGCGGACGCGTTGTTAATTTCCGAAAATTCTTTTTTAAATAGGGATAGAAACGAAAGGAAATGGGTTTTGCTTTAATACATTTGCAAATCGATCGCTATCATTTCGTAATAAATATTCAAGAGCCGCCATTTTGTAGGTTTTAGTTATTAAACCTGGTACGGCAAGTACAAACCAGGATGGTCTTATACATGACGTATATTGATAGATGCCTAGGTCACTATTATTATTTACGCAACAGTTTTAGTTAATCCCTAAGCTACATTAACCCGGATAAAGCATTTCTTTCGTCAACGGATCGGCAGGTGGTATCGATATGACGACAAATTAAAAAACTCACGCAAATTACAATAGAGAAACAGTTTTTAAGAATTACAATAAGATGTTTCCTTGTTTTGTGTTCCTCTTGATTAAGCGGCCTGTGGCCAGTAAAAAGGTGCTTTCACACCGTTGCACTACGTCTTTGTTGGTAGCCTTGTTTTATCTATTTATCTATCTGAATTTCGTGACAGTGTTTTTAAAATTCATTTTCCAATTCAATGAGGTTGCAGGTGATAGTGAGTAAGTTAGCGTCAACCACTAACACCTTTTCGATTGAGCCACGTAGCCTATTTTTTTCTTTTGGAAGTCTGAAAATTCAACAGGAAACATGAATTTCCTGGGAAGATATTTTGGAGAAACAGAAAACACTGTTATTTCAGTTTGATACACAGCAGAAGTTTCGAAGAAACGATTTTACATTTTCCAAGACCGATGAAGAACTTTGAAGTTTTGCTACATCTGATGTGAATAACCATATGAAACACTTCACAGGTTTCATCAACAGTTTTTGAAAAGATTGATCCAAACGAAAGTAATGAAACCCGCATAAGGATAAATAAATAACAAGTACTTTGACAAACTGTATGCCAATTGTGAAAATTACACGGCGGAAGATGATACCCGGCCTATGTCGGCCACGATATGGACGAAGATCTGTATACTAAATGATCTTATTGCGAGTTCGTGCCCACATTTAATTGCTAAAATTGACCCCGAGATGCAAGCTTCTCGAATACTTCAGCACCTATATAATTTATGTTCTTCGCGTTTCGCAGCAAAACGTATTACTATTGCTAATAACATATCTATTTTAGCAAAATTATCTTATAATTTGTCGACGTATATGTGATGTATTCATCCCTGGAAAACCTTACTCGCAATTGAGACTATAACGGTTTTGAACTCCGCTTTCCATGAATACTTGTATATTTGTTGCTTTAAATGAACTTACCCAGCCACAAGTGTTTTAGGCAGGAGCGCCAAAATGATTAAAGGAAAAGAAAAACTGACATCGACCATTTTTTGACATCAGATACTAGCTCCAAAAGGATCAGCAAAGCATTGATAAATGCAAATTAAAGCAACATTTTCTCTGCGTGTTTCTATGCACTAGGTTGTTTTGACGATTTCTATTGGCTGATTTGCCACCAGTACATTGACAATGTCATTTCTGCTGGTTAATAAAACCACTACACGCGTCCGCAAATATACTGATTTGCATAAAAGCGACCTTCTCCTATCTATACTTATCGACTCGAGTTCTGTGCAATACGAAATTAGAGGGCAGTCGTGTCTATGTCTTTAATTTTCTCCTCAGTTTCCTCAAAACATTTGTCAGTCGAAAGCAATTATTTTCCTTACCGAACAAATACTGTAACCAAACACAACGATATTGATCTGCAGCGAACGAGAACATAATTCAGCTTCATATTCTTATAAAAAATTCCGTGGCTGTTTGCATTTTTAAGTAAACGTAGTTTATACTTACAACTACAAAATGAACAATAAAAACACAATGGCAACAGAGAAAAACAAAACAAATCAGCAAGCATGAAAATATCCTGCGCCGTATGTTTGTTATATTTTGGCGTAGCACAGTGTGTGCCTACGCTTCATTCATCATTGGAAGCAAGTGGAAAAATCTTTTCTCGATTGCCAGCTTCCGTTGGGGAAAGAAACACGGGGATGGAACGCTACCGGACCCGAGAGAGCTGCGGAAATTGAGCCTAACGTAATCCTTTAAAACAAAATTTAAGATTTGGCTGCCTTTATTATTACTTTTTTGTCATCAATCGCGCGCAGTCGTATGATATTTTCAGTGTCGACGCCACAGGATGGGTTAATTTAGATACCTTTTTTTACAAACTGCTAGTCGTACTTTGGCTCGATAAATATCGCGCTTGGGTCGAGATAACAAATCGAATGTGGTTTAGCGTGGTCTGCACTCTTATCGACAACGATACGCGTCATCACAGTGGTCAAAATGTAAACATTTTAGATAAATGGCGCCTAAATTTGAATGACAATGCTTTATACATAATAAGCCTCGTGTTATGTTACCAGCCAAAATCTTTTTCACATAAATTGTTTTTCAAATATAGGCGTCATTTATGTAAAGTGTCTCTACGGGCTAACTTTGTCACTATAGCCAGGAACTATTTAGAGGTAAAATATGATTCTGTGAAGAGCGCAATTTGGAGGGCAACTTTTCGGTGGCTCTCGTTGGTTGAATTAAGCATGTGCTATAGTGAAATGAAAAATGACTAGCTGACAATTGGCTTTAATAAAAGATATGCTCCGCGTCAGCATCAATGCTGTGACAGTGCTGTGACAAATATCACAAGCAAAGCAATCATTGACCTGAGTGAGGCTTAACGTGGCGCATCTGCCTCCTGTATTAATGCGAGAAAAATTGTTATTTTGCACAAAAGGTAGTAATCACAGAAATAATCGTTATATACGGGGGAATTTATTTTCACTTTATCAAGGTTCAACGCTTCTACTAAGTCCCCGTGGAAAAGCTTCCACGTGTAAAATCATAAATACAAATTACTTGCAGTCTATGTTTGTTTAAGTCAAGAATTTTAGTATCTTCTAGCGCCTTTCGATTTCTCTGGCGTTTTTCAAAAGGATTTTTCAAGGGGCTGGAATTCACTTTTGTATACCAGTCTCTCCGATGGTTCTGTTCAAAGCATGATTCGCTGAAGAATTTGGACTTTGCGCCCTTGGGCGCAAAACCGCAATGGCGGGTCTAAAACACAGGTCACGGGTCATTGTTTTACCAATACTGGAACAACCTTAAACCTTTTCTTAGGGTAGTATTTAGGCCTAAAAGATTGTCTTAGTGTAATACTTAGGCCTAAGGTTAGCATTAGGAAGGGGTTAGAGCTGTTCCAGTATTGGTAAAACAATGACCCGTGACCTGTGTTTTAGACCCACCGAAATCGCAACCCACGGCTTGGGAGTATTTCATTCGACCAAGTTAAATGCTTGCTTAGGTAAAGTCAAGTAATAAAAGACCGCTTCACTAAAAAGCAGATTTTATGCTTCAGCTTACCTTTGGTAGGAGTGTTGCATTAACAAGGCATTGTCAAGCTGTGGTCCCAAGATCAGTATTTTATAGCCGGCTGTAGCTATTTCATCCTAAATCCGACTAGAAGAAGTAAACCTCGTTTAAAGCACTAGTGACAACATAAACAGCGTCTTTGTCGTAGCTTTGGTGTCAAGATATGTTGATATAAATCCGCTCAAAAGAGAGTGCTTCCACCATATTGGATTCTCTTTCGTTACCAGTTTCTTTCGGTCACGGAAACAAACGCATGGTAAAACATCGCTGGAAAAACGCTACAGTTTTACTAGGCGGGAACTGGGTTCTTGACCATCTCGCGTCAGATGGCGTGTTCTACTTTTCTCTTACTTCAAGAACAAGCAGTAAGAACAAACAAACAACCAAACAAATAAACAAACAGGTACATGTAAACCCTTGTTTTATTTGTGGCCTTTACTAACGCTTTCAGTGATTCTCAATTTTGAGTTGATATCGAAAAAACCTTGTTTTTATTTTTGTTTTTATTTTTTTAGTTTGCTGTTTGTGTTCTTTTTCTCCTTCCGTCAAGCAAATAAGACGGAGTGCTCGTGAAACAACTCACTTGAGATAACGTTTTGCCACATAATAGACTCCCTAGTTTCATCACAACTAACAGAAACTTGAATATATTTCGTCGAGCCGACAAAAATGTAAAATTTTTTCACTTAGCTCAGGAGCCATGGTTTTCGTTGTAGTTGCTAAATGATAAAAAAAAAAACAAAACAAAACAAAAAAAACCGTCATTTCCATTCGCACATATAGACCAGTTACTGGTAAATCAGGAGTGGTAAAGTACAAGACCACTGTTGTGGGTCACCCTTTCATTCGGTCTATAATTAAGGGTTAACTCTTTCCCGAAGAACCTTCTCACTTGGTGTTTACTCGTCGGGAGGGTGTTTTCCAAATGATGCCAACTCGAAATAGGTCCAGTAAATCAAGTTGAAAATGACGTAGCAACACGGAAAAAGGAAGCGGCACACTTTATCGATAAAACTGGCTTCATTATTGATTAAGACGTACTGCAAGTATGTCTTAGCTGTTTGCATCGAACTGCTTCGGCCTTTATTTGGCTTGTTTACAGTCTCCTCTCCAACCTCTTTTACTTCTTCAGTTGGGCGATGCTCTTTTTCCTGGGATTAAAACAATCAAAACAATATGAGAAACAAATTTTGGAAGGACTTTATAGCTTGCAAACTGAACTGAACTGAATGAACTCAATGCTATAAACATTTGCGAGAGAAAGACTGATGTATTCATGGGGTTCAGAGCCACCTTAAATTTTCGAAAATTTCAGGTAGCTCTATCTGAACCCAATCTTCAGAATTTTTTAAACTTTGCCAAAAGTTGTATCTCATCCTGCCTATCAAATTTCGATTATATATGAAAAAAGAGTTTCACCGTGCCGTTTTTGAAATATAAGTAAAAGGATGGGTTTTTTGTTTTTGTTTTGCGGGTCATATCGTTACAATGATAACCTATTGTGCCAGGAAAATTATGACGACGTGCTCACTACTGATTGGGTAGTTTTTTGATACCATGACTGCAGCAACAACTGATAAAGAGTGATATTGATCCATCAAAATCTGCGTCTTGAAAAGTGCTCGAAACTGTTTTGAGCCACCTTAAACCTATTACCATACACTTTAGTTAATACGTGGACGATGTAAACATATTTAAATATTTTATATTTTAACAGTAATTAAAAGTAACACCACCTATCACGAAGTTGGAAATATTGTCTCACAGCGGCAAATGTAAAGCATTTTATGTTAATCAAAATGAGCAAGAAATTTTCACCTTTTCGTTGTGTCTTACGTCTTCGTTACTGCTTGACAAATGACGCTTTAGCCCAGTGTTAAGCAAGACCAGGACATACTCAATGGTCGCAGCAAAAATGAAAGCAAAGGATACAATAAAATAGATATCCACTGCTTTTACATAGGAAACCTGTAAGATCAAAAGTACCAACAGATTAAGTCAGTTCTACATGTACTTTTGCGCCATACAGTGCCATAGATAGCTTGGACTAGGTTTTGCACAACGGCATTCGTCATAGCCATTGAAAGTTAAACTAGAGCTTCGTCGATGACAATTTTGTATAGAAGTATTTCTTACCAAACTTCTGGTCTTATTCAGTGGAATTAAAAACTTTGCCAAATGTACATGTAATTCACATGTTGAATATGGTTGTAGATTTATGTAAACGATGTTAATGAAAAATGAATTACTTTAAACCAAGTGAGCTACACACTTTGGTTTCAAAACTCTTTAAGTCCTAAAAATCACTTTAAGCGATTGAAAAAAAGTAGCCGAGCACAAAAAAGGAAGACTAGAGGGTAAGGATAAATACTGACATTCCTTTGAATTTTTTTGCCGGTTACTTTGGCAAAAAACCCAACGTTTTAGCTGAGTGAAATTTTCATTAACATGCACTGTTTTCATCAATCCAAAAGTAAAAGTACAAAATCTCCAAGATAAAATAGGTTTATTTAGTCCTATATTTGTGTCACTGGGAGAATTATGATTATAGTACGAGAAAAAAGCATGGTTTTCAGTTTGTTCTACCAGGGAATGAATAATGTTATGAAGGATCGACAAGTTAGAAGAAGGTAGCTTCTGCAGGTGTATAAACAACGCCTTTCCTTGTTATATTTTACCCGCTGAGCTTTTCTGCATGCAGCATAAATTCCTATTTTTCTACAAAAAGGAAGCTGAAGTTGAAGAGTTCATGGCCCATGCTTACTGCATATCATAAAATGTAGTTCTCAGTGTCAGTATTGCATCATAAATGACATTATTCTACGGAAATTTGCATCCTAAGAGACTGTTTTGCACGAGTACATAAGTACGCACATGTAAGTCTCACATTCGTTGCTCGTAAAGTAGCTCTTTGATTTAGAACAGACCTTTGGCAGAGAGCTCCTGAACGAGCCAGTGAATGTTACAATTGATAGCACAGTAGTGCTTCCGAGTGACACTCGGGCTGGAACAGAGTCTTTGGGGATCCAGAAAGACAGCCAAGAAAGGACCACCAGCATGATGGTGGGGATGTATATTTGAAGGAAAGCATATCCAAGACAGCGCTTGAACCAGAAGCGAGCGACAAGTTTAGAGTGGGTACCTAAGACAGTAAGAACAATAACCAATTATATGCTGATTGTAGTTTGGTTTTTGCTTTTTTAGATCAAAGGTATATACATTTATGAAGTCTTCCTAAATCTTTTTACGGTAGCTTTGATGAGAGTTAAAAGTTTCAGATATTTTTACACCTTTAGTTGACAAAAAACAAATCAAATATTTATGACCCACCGTCTGCATAAGTCTCAACATCTTTAATGGCTTCCGTGTTTGTGAGAGTAAGCTCTGCCAAATGTTCATCCTTGACATCTATGTGGTGATTACTTTCGAACCATTTGTAGTCCAGCTCGTCAGCAGTATATGCGTCTGAGGAAGAATGTGTGTTCGAAATCACAACACAGTAACTTCGAATTCAGGATAGAAATGTACGAGGATAGTAAAGAAGAGGAGAGAGAAGTGCCCTAAAAATTTGAATTCAATACTTAACAGGTTGATAACTCCAAGTCACAGGTTTGTTCATCTAGTGGGTAGTCAGCCAAATCCATTGCACATCCGGCAGTAATGGTTAGTCTGTAAAAGTTAGTTTTGGGAAAATCGGAATCCTCAGATCCTTAGCGCCTTCGTTTATTTACTTGATTTAGAAATAGCTGAGCTGAAGATACCGCGGGGAATACAGAACAACATCGAATCTCTTCTTGCAGACTTCAAATTGAAATCAAGGTTTCTTCCGTTAGGTTCATAGTTTCTAGTGCTCAATTTAAGGGAAATCTAGTTGTCCTACTGCAGACTGCGTGAGCGAGAATTTGTTACAAGGAGAGCTGGCATGTTGAGGGAGTAAATAAACAAGAAACAAATAAATGCACAAGAGAGAAAGTTCATTTTCAAAAGAGTTTACGAATTTCCAATTTCCACTTACCACAACTTTGTCTTTGTAGTTACATCTACTTTTAGACCATCGTGTCTCGATCTGATCCAATATTCCGCTCGACTTCAGAGCCATCGTTAAGTGGGTAACTAAGTCTCTAATGGCCCTTTGAGCTAGGGACTATCATGGAAAAGGTTTCCCTATTTATAGTCGATTGCCGATGAAATGAAATGAAATCAAACGAAATAAAAGGAACGGAGGGAAATTTTTAGTGTTTTAGAAAACGTATCTTACCTTGTGCTGTAGGCGACAATTCCATCCGAATTTATGACAATTTTACTGTTTTCTGCGATTACATCATGGATAGTAGCACTCCTGACGTTAAGAAAAAACGTATCAGGAAGCCATATCAGCTTCTTTGCGTCACCAGGTAATGTGATTGGATAATTTAAAGAATGGTTCAGCCGCGGATCCTTCCAGAGTTGCCAGATGACTAGGTCCAATGAGAACTCCTGAAAGTTATGATGAATAGACGTCTAGAATACTTGTCATACTTGTATTAGAAAAGACATGAAATCCTGTACAAGTTAGAATATCACAAAAAAGAAAACAAGCAACAAAAGTCTATTTGAAAGAATTTCTGCAGAGACAAAACTGTCGTCATTATATCATGGTAACGAATTGAGTCATGCATATGGACATTTGACTAGTTGCTCACGAACATGTATAGCTAATCAGTTTAGGTGTTTGGGCTACTACTGAAGTACCCAATTTAAAGATGTCAACTGATATTGCAATTTTCCTTTTCATTTTGTTGTCGTCTCCGTTTGCTACAAATAAATGCTGTTATCGTGGACGGCCGTATTGCTTCATTTTTACATCGATAATTGTTATTTTTGATGGGCCATATGAAGGCTTTACTATACATTGCTGAGCTTTACGATTTGGAGGACGGCTGTAAAGGGAAAGGCGATAGTGAATTGTCAGTGAAATAAAATCTAGCCTTGTAAGTAAGAGAACAAATTCCTCATTCCAGGTAAAATGGAATCGGTATTTCATGCCCTATAATCCCAGAATTCCTCTCGTTGTTGTTGTTGATCCTATAAAACTAACTACTGTAACTATGCTGTACCTTTTATCTGAAATTTCACTGAAGGAGCAAACGTAAAATAACAACAAAATTTATTGTTCCTTACTTCACTCATCTCTCTCACTGCAACAAAGTGTACCACCGTTACTCGAACTTCAACAGTCACTGGGCCATCTGTCAGCATATAAACGATTATACTTTATAGGATTACGGTAAATTACGTAACAGCGTGGCAACATGAAGACACAGCCATCTCACCTTTGTGGTAAGGCCGAAGATACTTCTCATACTTTACAGGATTTGTTATGTCGTAAAGTTGTTTTGCAGTTTCACTGTATCTGAAATTGGCAATTAAATTGTACTTTATGCTTTCGCAAAAATTAATTGGAAATACAATGCAACTTAATATATTATTGAGAACGTTAAGAGCATGACCGTTGAGAATCGACAATCAAACATATATTACAGTACATATATTACAGTAAATAGAGCAAATATTATGATCATTTTCACTGTGGGTAGTAATTGTTTTTAGTCTGTTAAGATTTCAAATATTTTGACAAGACAGCTCGACTGGTCATATTATAAAGCCACATGATATGGCAGAGAGCTTTCAAGGTTAGCCACAATTCTGTAATATGTCTCACTGGTGCTTAAATTTATAACATACGCATCAATTTTGATTAATTGCTATATTATTAATACGACCGTCGCTGAAAATTTACAAATGTGCTCAATCCAACTATTTTCTTCTTGTTAAATTCATTTGTGATAGATACGTGATGGGGAAATCTGGATTTTGATATAAGGAATAAAATATTGTCACTCGACCATTTAATTCATAATTTAACCTAAATGTAGTCTGTATTTTGTTTGAAGAAAAAACACCAAGGGAAGCCTTGAAGCTCTTTCCATATGTAATTTATGTCCTGTTTTTGAACAGAGATAATATGACTTTTCAGTTTCTACTCGATTTAACAAGCTTTACTTGACCGTGTTTAACATGTAACTGGCACTGACGCGTCGGAGTTCAAGGGTTGAGAGACATAAATACGTGTTGGGATGACTTTCACATCTGTGGATTATTTTAACGCAGCAAACCTGCAGATTGCTTTAAAGCTTTGATAAACTTTCAGATGAAGAATCCCAAGAAATGACATATTTTCCTTCTTTTTCAGGCCTTTGGAGGTTTAAATAATTAAAAAAACATGTTTTAAATGTGGTAATATTGTGATTATGACTGATTCAGTAGTTCTCTTTGGTTAGTGAAAGATTACTGTGTATATATGCCGTATATAAAATATTATTTTAAACTTTCGTAGAGCCATGCAAAATATAAGCTCTGTATAACCGATCATCGATTTCAAGTATTTCTTAACTTCAATTCTACCTCATTGCAATAATTCATTATAAGTATTCTGTGCTTGAAAGCGTCCCAGGGAAGCTTAACTCATTATAGCTAGCTCCATATTGCAATACATTTTGTAGCGTTAAATAAACTTACTCAGCCGACAGGGTTCCAGGTAAGAGCTTCCAAATTATCCAAGCAAGAGAAAATATTAAGGGCATTGCCACGGATGCAATGTTTATCTATGGAGAATAATCATGTATGGTATGGCGCACAGCTAAAAACGGGGTAAATGTTATACAAAACATTAAGTTGGGCGCAGGAACTCAAGCGTCTTGCAAAATTTGATTGGCTGTTTAATTTCAATATTATTTTAAAGGGTTTTCACATGACTAATTTACAAACCTACAGGAAGCACCCAAGATTTATGAGGATTAACTATTGTTGTATTAATTTGACCTGATTCTTACCACTTAACGAGACATTCTACATGTATATCCGATACTAATATCGCTTATGACTTCAAATATTTGCATAATTAAAAGACTTTCAAACCTGCGCCGCAAGGTGAAGAGATAAAATATACTCAATAAAATTTTTTTAATTTCTTGTTTGCAAGAAAGAGGGTTAAAAGTATAAATTTGAACTGATTCCAATCTTGTAAGGATTGCAGTTTTCAGGGATTATTCTTATTTTTTCTCAGTATTTCTCTTGGACTTTTATATATATCTAACGCATTTCCACAGACATTTCTGCTGGTTTATTTATAGAACCACTCTTCGGCGTTATCTCGGATCGGCATGGAGCCTTTAAGGGTAGTCATTATTTACCACTTACAAACCAAGCACAAGAATATCGGCCCGAGTTCGTGACAGTACCGACCGAGCGCAGCGTGGGCTATGAACTATTCCCACTTTACTCTCACAATGCGGGCTAACACTCAAAACCTCGGCAGGAAAAACTCGCTACCGCAGTTAAATATTCGGGTTTCTGTAACAGAAATCGCGAGTCTAAAGTGCAAGCTGTTCTTCCTGGGCCACAAATGGGTTTCATGGTTCCAGACGTTCCCAGCGGAGAGTGTGGAAACTGGGGAAGAGAATTGCCATAACTTGCTATTCGGGTGCTTACTCTTCGCGAACAACAAAGTTTGTAGAATGCCTTGTTTTGTACTGAAAGAAAGGTGTGGAAGTAATCATGTCTTCTACGTTCATCTCACATAAAAGGATGCCGAGCGTTTTCGGAACGGGTCGGTTCACCAGTTTTTTTTTGCTTGAAAGCTAGCCAAGTGAGCATAACGTGAGTTACATTATGAAAACACTGTCAAATATATGACCACTGACTGAATAACAAACCGATGATGCTGTGACAAACAACTCAGATGTTTCAAAAATCGGAAATCGCTCGGACCCTGCTCTAAGATGAGCGATGGGATCCCCCAAAAATTTGCCGCGAATTTTCTCGCTCGTCCAAGACTTCTTAAATTTTCAGTTCCAGAGCTCGTACTAGCAGACCTTGTATTTAAACTTCAAAATGCCCGCCACAAAACACAAATCACACGCGATAAAGGTAGGAACCCTGTGAATAGGCTTAAGAAAAAAAAAATGATAGAGGTTGACTATTCACAGCTCTTCTATTTTTCCTATGTTTCCTGAAAGGGGTGCGAGACTGGGTTAGAAATTTCTTCGGTAAGACTTATATTGAATTAGCCATTTCTGAACTTTCTTGGTAACAACAAGGTGTTCTAAATAGGATAGTTCTGTATTGTAAAGGTGACAGGTGACAAAAAAAATCTTGAATCAGAGAAAATTTTCGTGATACACTAACACTCACAAATATTAACACTGAAAGACCTTTATTTTGAAGACATCGGTTGAGCCATATACGAATACTTTTCCTATGATCATTCCTCGACTTAATTGTAGAACAGCGCTACGCAAAATTGCATTTTCTGTACATGAAAAGCTAGCTGGATAACTGAATTGAGAATGCTCAAAATTTAAAGGAGTTTAATTAATAACAAGGTTGAACAACGAGAGGCAAAATCAGCGGTGTCCAGCTGAATTTATGATACAACAAAACATATGCTTTATTAACAAATAATAATTAAAGGTAGCTTACATAAAATAATATATTAATAAAAAAAGTTAAGTAAATTTACTCAGGAGATTTAAAAAGCTAATCGAGCTGAGTTAAAATTATTATCATTGCATAAGATGGCTTCCATTAAATAAAACTTTTCGGATTCTCGAGTGGTTTTGTTTGACCTGTTACCATTTTTTAGCAAACCACCCTAAACATGTTGATGGAACCGGTTTAATCAATTATTGATTAAAAACAATAAAATCAACCTGGGAAGTGTAAATGAGGCAACTCGCAATAAATTGAAACAAGCCAACTCTGAAATAGAGCAAAGAAATACGACCGTGAAGCAACCGCTGACTTGAGTAAGCTATTTCAGAACTGTCGAGCGCTTCTAGTGTCAATCTCAGTACGCAGGCGAAGCTGGCGGTGAGTGAATTACGGAGCAGGTAGGTGTTTATGAACATTTGTATAACACACTACTATCAGCATAATCTGAAAAAGATGCGATCTCCTCAATTTACTTTACCTTAGATTCTTACCTTTTTTTGCATCTTAATAACGAGAATCCTCGAGAAAATGCTAAATAAGAAATATTCTCCTTTATACTTAAAAAACACTAAGTCATAAATTGCACGAAAACAAATTATTATTTATGGATAAATAATTTGCGTGCGCATTTGAATGAAAAGCGCATAAAGCTAATTGGGATGTAGTTTAATCAGACAGCTGTTGGTTTTCTCGGTTTGTAAAATTCATAACTTAACGAAACTCATTTTGTTTATAACGATAGATTCTGAGATCCGCGCAATATATATCAAATTTACTCGCGAGGACTTGTCGTTATGTTCCATGTAGGTGTTGGCTTTGTACTGTAAACTTCTGGTCGCGTTTTGTATTGGCTTATTTCTTCTTTATATTTTTAGATGAGTGCAGCCGCAATGTACCCACCACTGTTTCTTATATATATCACGACATGGTCACCCCTGCTGTATTCAGTAGCTTCGTCTTCAGAAAACAGGTACAATATGAATGAACTTTCTAAAATATAGTATTTCACAGAATGCAAAGCATTATAATTTTCGATTATTTGAAAAAAAAAAAAAAAAAAAAAAAAAAAAAAAAATTTATTACCAAAAAGGGGGAAGGGAAAAATACAATAAAAAAAGGAAAATTTCACCAATTTAGTTTTTAACAAAGCCGGCAAGAGAAAAAAAA